>Ga0208555_1000002_pt1 | contig 83290 bp, 140 predicted proteins | sample Colrivmeta1449A3_FD_187629 | JGI IMG/M metagenome (GOLD analysis project Ga0208555, IMG submission 187629) | Estuarine microbial communities from the Columbia River estuary - metaG 1449A-3 (SPAdes) (version 2) | ecosystem: Environmental > Aquatic > Marine > Intertidal zone > Estuary | place...
CAAAACAACTGGATGCAGATTGTGCTGTCGGCAATCTTGAATGATGCCAAGACAGGGGATGAGGTCTCGTACTGGCCAGATATGTGGTCACTGGACTACCTGAAGGAAAAGAAACGACAGGCGCCAATTGCTTTCTCTTTCCAGTACATGAACCAGGTGGTTCGACAGAATGAACTCTCCCTGGCACCAGAGTTAATTGTAAAAGCTGAGATTGCAACGGAGTTTGACACCCTTGCTGTAGGGGTCGATCTATCTGCTGGCACCAAAGAAAAGAACGATTACACGGTGATGGTTCTTGGCGGACGCATTGGCGACAGTATTCACATCATTGATTACAGGCGTATTCGCGTGATGGGTAACCTAGAAAAATTAGATGCCCTCAAAGAACTTCTCAATGATTGGTCAATCTTGGGTTGTGATCAGAACGGTAATTACTTCCCGACTTACTCAACGTGCGACATTTACTCAGAAGCCGTACAGTATCAAGCATCCCTGGAAGCCGACTTTAAACGTGTTTGCTTAAACGGAGAGAACTTGTACAACATTAACTGGCATGCCGTTAAAGGTTTCCGAGCGGATAAACTGGCTCGATTCCGTGGTTGTATGGGTATGTTTGAAGATCGCAAAATTATCTTTAATCGTTTCCGAAATTTCACTGCAATGTTTGAAGAGATGACTAACTTTGGTGTCAGCAGTCACGATGACTGTGTTGACGCTCTTGTGTGGCTAATCAATGGCTTGATGCGTAAAGGCAAACTTCAACTGGATTATTGAATTGTAGAATTGAAAAAAAGAATTTCCTGCTGTGGGACCAGAGTATGTAGCGATTGCGATCACTGCAGTGATATCGGCAATTACAGGCGGTTCCTGGACCGCCAATAAAATATTAGATCGACATCAAGAGCGTATTCAAAACACGCTGAAATATACTGACTCACAAAAGCGCAGGATTGATATTTTGGAAGATCAAATCAACCGAATGCCAATGGAGTACGTTCTTAAGGTTGACTTCCTTAGGGAGATAAAAGAAATGCATGATAATTTCCGCGAAATCAATAATAAGCTTGATAAGCTAATGGAAAAGCTTTTGTCCAAATGAGTTACATCCTTGAGGTCCAAGAGGACGAAAACGGTGATCAATACATCACATTGCCCGACGAAGTAATCGAGGAGCTGGGCTGGCAAGAAGGAGACGTGCTCAACTGGGACGTGCGTGGCACCGGTATTTCTCTTACCAAAGTCAACGACTCCGCTGGATATGAGGTTATAGAAGAGTAAAATAAAAACAATAAGCAGAAGAAAAATGCGATTCTATGGCGGCGGACCTGTGGGAATTGGAAACGCAGGTGTTTTTAACAATTCAGTCATTGGTGCCAATACCAATCCTTTGATGGATCCAAGGTTTAAGATCCAAGGAGGGGAGCCCTGGAACCCCACACCACTTTTACCTGGTACAGACACAAAACGCTATGAACAACAGCAGCAATTTAATATTCCACGTCAATTGCCTTCTGCAGGCATCGGTATCGGTAACTTGGGAGGACTGCTTGCACAGGCACCGCCTCCTGCACAAGAAGATCTTAGCGGGTTTCAACAAATGTTAGATCAAATGACGGCAGCCGAAGGTAATAAAATGAGAGGCCAACAAATGTGGCAGTATCCGCTTAGTTCTTACTAAGCTGTTACTATTACAAAGAAAGGAATAGTAAATGGCTGACGCTAAGGCACGACTTAACGAAATTATTGACGCCTATCTCAACAAGGATAGTAACGTTGTCGTCGACACTAGCATTGTCGCAGCCCACATTGCTCAGATGAAACTTTTTGGCATCCGCCAAGGAGTTGAATTCTTCCCGTCCCAGGATAACTTTGGTGCACAGCGCAAAGACTTCCTGGACCGTGTACTGAAGTACAACAAACTAGATACACGCCTTGATTCGATCTGGGAATATTTCCTGTGTGATGGCAAAGGTCTTTTTTATATCCGTCCTACCAAGCAAAACTACAGGCTTTATTATTTTCGTGAGCACGAATATCGTGCCTATTACAACGTTGATGGCGAGCTGGATGAAGTTGTAATCATCTACAGCTACAAGGTTCGTAAAGGTAACGGCTTTGGTGATCAGCTGAATACAACAAATCTTACGGGAACGCAAAGCACTTACAACCCTGGCGCTAAGCGTTACATTCGTCTGTCCATTAAGGCAAAGGAAATTGAAGAAACTCACTCCGATTCGGAGATGACTTTCGACATGCCTACCTATGCTTTAACTGGGAGTACCAAGCAGCTTAAGAATAGCCTTGGCTTTATTCCTTGCGTAGAGATCATCAACAATACTCAAGGTTTCTCTAACGAGGGTTCCGGAGAGTTTGACGCAGTAGCAAACCATATCTGTACCCATGATGAGTTGATGCGCACCATGCGCAAAAACATCACGTTCTTTGGTAACCCTACCCTTCTTTCTTCTCGTCCCAAGACGGACTTGATGGAAGCAGGTGGTGACTCCGTGGTCCAGCGCCCTTCAATCGCTGCTAACTCTGGCTTTACAAGTCCCGCGGCATTGAGTCGTTCAACCTTTAAGGCTGATCCCGTTAGTCGTGGTGTAGATGGTCAGATCCGAGTTCCACGTGTTATTGCGAACCTGGAACCAAACGACCGAGTTGGTTACATCGTTCCTGATGCAATCACAGGTGACCAGAACGCATTTGCCCGTCAGTATCGCGAAGAGATTCGTACTGCTTTAGGTGGTGTTGACGAACTTTCAATTTCGGCAGGCGTCACCGCAACAGAATACAAATCCTTGTTCGGTCGTGTTGCTGCAACATCTAAAAAGAAAGCAAACGCAATTTATACTCACGGCATCTCTCGTTGCCTTGAATTAATTATCTACCAAGAAGAGCAGTTGTTCAAAACAACTCTTGCTATGGCAGCCGGCCTTGAGAAGCCAGTGGACTTAGCTCCAGGTGCAAGTCCGGAAGAAGAGGCTGCCTACGAAGAGGCGATGAAGCAACACAATGAGATGTTGAAAAAACTTATGATGGCTTGTGTGGAGACACAACAAATTCCTCCCAAGGTTATCGGCCTTATTCCTGACGGTGACGTAACAGTGTTATGGCGTTGGATGGGCCCTGTCTATGAGGACTCTACACAAGACATCCTCAACAACTCCATCGTGGTACGAAACCTACAGGAATTAGGTGTTGATAGCATTGAAGCACTGAAATACCTCTTTCCGTCTAAGACGGATGAGGAAAGGGCCGAGATGTTATCTGGGTTCCCTTTCAGGATGGTGAACGAATTGCAGGGTGCTTACTCTCAATTTACTCGCTTAGTGGGGGGCATGATGCAGACTCCTCACCCACAGGCACCGGACTTACCGATGGCTGCGGATCCAAGATTGGATTTAACCCCATATCTGTATCGAACATTAGAAGCTCTACAAAAGGAGATGAGTTATGCAGGACGCTACCGTCCAATCGATCCCACAGACGAGCCAATCACCAGTGGCGGTGGCTCCAAGCAGCTACGTGGTACCGGCGCAAGCTCCGGCACCTCAAGCTCCAGTGGGGATGCCGGTTCAGTATCAGGTGGGTACCAGCTACCCCCAAGCGGTTCCTCAGGCGGCCCCCAATTACCAATCAGCCCCTACTCAGTACGCCCCCCAATCCCAACCGGCGGCCCCTCAGGCCAACCCATGGGAGTCGGCGTTCAACAAAGTGGTGGGTCTGCTGAGCAGTCCAGTTCAATCCCCGTTCCAGGGTCAGTCATATCAGACGACACAGTACGCCCCGGCGAACTACGGTCAGCAGTACAGCAACCCAGCTACGCAACAATCGGCTCCGCAGACCTGGTCACCCAACCAGGGCTACTCGCCCAACTCTTCCCAAATCTCCTCGGGGATTTATTCGGCTCTCGAGGGGCTGAGCCCGACAGGGGAAGTGCAAACGGCGATCGCCGATTACCTGCACCTAAGTCCCGAAAGCCGAAACGTAATTGACGCTTACGGCTGGGACGCACCCGCCATCCTCAATAACTACGGCCTCCAACTGGAAGCCATGCTGGATAGCGCTGTTGCTTGGGGCGGTAAAGCACAAGAGGTCCTTCATCGTTTTGCTGACTTCTCTGTTGCTGAGCACCAAGAGAACCTGGCCTACAACGAAATCCTGACCAACCCCGATGTGCTCAGCGATTACACGCTGAAGTTCTTCGGTCCCGAAGGTCCGTACCCCGTGTACGAAGATGAGTCGGAATTGGGAACCCGTGGTTACCCGACTGCATCCATTGAAAACTACATGGGTCAGTTCCCCGCACCTCCCGCTGCTTCTGCTCCCCAACAGCCTGAAAACTTCTGGGGCAGCTTTAAGCAACAAATGGATGTGAGCCCTGAGAATGCTTGGCGTCTTCTGAACCAAGCCCAACCTCAAGTTGTTGCAAACAAACTGTTTGTGATGGAGTGAGGCCATGCGCCCTCTTCTTAAGTACGGTGTGCCTGCCGCTGCTGGCTTAGCAGCTGGTGGGTACGCCCTTTCTCAAGGTGAAGATCCAGGCTCTGCAATTCTCGCTGGCACTGCTGGCGCTCTTGGTGGTGCTGCTGGTTTACTTGGTGCACGTGCAGTTACACCTCGACTTGCTGGACGATATGCAGATTCTGTCCAAGGTTTGGCAAATCAAATTGGCCAAACTGGCGGCAGTGCTTTACAAGCTCTTGGGGCCAAAATTCCCGAGAAGGCAAAAGCAAATCCGTCCAGTATGCGAATGGGTGCAATGCGTGGAGCCACTCGTGGAATTAACGCATTGACCAATGCATTACAGGAAGCTGTATATTCACCTGAGGCTACTGCATTAAATGTTAAACGTGGCTTAGGAGCTATTGCCGCTCCAGCCGGCGCACTTGCCGCTGGCTTAGGCGGTGTTGCACTTGGCGCTGTACCTGGTGCAATGGGAATTCCTGGTTTCCAGCAACAGCAGTACATGGATCCCGAGCAATATGGCTCGAGTAACACGATGGGTGCACTTGCAACCACCGATGGATCGATGACAACTTTGCGGTACATGTAATCTAAGTTTACTGTCTGCTAAAATTTGTGTTAGATAAGACATATGTGTCTTTATCTTTCACCCGATAAAAACACTGACACTGGAGGATAAACCAAGGTGTTTATTGACAACGACTTTCCAAAGATTTTGGGCGCCGAATTATATCGGCCCCACCCTGCCTATATCACTGAAATGGCTGTGGAGCCCGTGGTTGTCCACGACTTCACCCGTCAGCCTGGTCAAACCGTTCAGTTAGACCGCTATAAGTTCTGGGGTACCCCTGGTACTAAGGATAGCCGTGAGCGTATCGCCGACCAAACCATCGGTACCGCTAACAGCCGTAACATCACCAAGGAAAAAGTTCTGGTGGTGCTTAAGGAATACACCGGTCCTGCGGACCCGGGTGATCCGACCCAGCCTTCGACCTTCAAGATCGCTCGCGAAACTCTGATCACTGCTCAGCGTCTGCTGCTTGATAGCGGCAACCTGAACATGTTCCACCAGTCCATCGGTAGCCTGACGCTGCTTGATGACTACCGTCGTTGGCGCGACCGCGTGTTCATTGATGAACTCGCCAAAGCCGAAGCCAATGGTCAAGCTAGCACCACCCAAGGCGGTTACTACTTCGCTGGTAACAAAGCCAAGGACTCCTCTGGTCGTATCGCTTATACCTCTGACGAGTACACTGCCGACGTGCAGCAGTTCTCGGTGCGTACCGACCTTCTGAACATTGTTAAGGACCTGCGTAAGCGCAACGTTCCTACCTTTGCTGATGGTCTGTATCGCTGTATTTGCGATCCCACTTTCATGATGCACCTGCGTCGTGATCCTGACTTCCGTGAGATTGCTCGTTACGCTGGTAACCCCGGCCAAGGCATGTACATGGGTAACCCCATGCTGCCTAACAACGCCAGCTTCTACCAAGGTCCCCAAGCTGGTCAAGGCTATTTCCTGGCTGGCGAACCTGTTATGCCTACCGGCGTGCAGTTTGAAGGCGTTAAGTTCTTCGAGTCGACCAACTTCCCGACCAAGAACATCAGCACTTCTTTCACCGGCACCGGCGGCACCTACACTTCCCAAGAAGTTGCCCAAGGTTACTTCTTCGGTCCTCAGTCGATCGGCGTGGGTATTGGCGGCCCCAATGCTCAAGTTCTGATCAACAACAACGACGACTTCAGCCGTTTCATCATCCTTATCTGGCAACTGTATGCCGGCTTCGAAATCCTGAACAAGGACTTCGTGACCACCGCATTCAGCTATGTGTCTGATGACGGTGTGGTCTGATAGTTAACCATACACATTTATAGGAAAAGATAAATGACCTATTTGTCCGCTAAGAAAATTTATCCCGGCAACTGGGCTGAACCCCTGAACGGCTGGTATAAAAACATTGATGCCATTCCCGATGGCACCAATGATTTCTCCAAGGGCGGCCCCACTTCTGTGCTGGCTACCCCTGGTTACCGCTACTTCCAGCAGCGTGGTTATGTGGCTGTTACCGCCACCTCTGGCTCTGGCCCTGTCGCCTCTGCTGACGTGATCGTTCCCTCGCCTTACCGCCAGGACGACACCCGTACCGACATCACCGGCATGGTGATCTCTGGTAGCTCCACCCTTCCTGCTTACGTGTATCGCACTGCGATCTCCGTGGCTTCTGGCTGGGGTGATGGCCGCGTGGCTTCTGGCGTGTATGCCGCCACCGGTAACGTGATCTCGTTCGGTCGTGTTGCCTCCAACAACCCCACCGCCGCTTCTGGTGTGGGCGAAGGTGTGATTCAGGCCAACCTGACTTCTAGCATCTCCGGCACCCAGGCTGGCGAAATCTACTTCGCTGGCGCTACTGCTGGTTATGGCACCAACCCCTTCCTGACCATCACCGGCGCTACTGGCGTGGCTCCTGGCACCGTCAACTACGCCGCTGTTGCCGCCACCACCCTCAAGGTGTTCGCTAAGGAAACCGCTAACAGCACCACTACTTCTGGTGGTTTCTACATCTCTAGCGGTGACTCTGCTGCCGGCCGCACTGGTTACCTGGTTGTGGAAGTGTGCTACATCCAGCCCGACATTGCTCCTGGCTACGAAGACATCGAAGGTTATCTTCTGGGTCGCACCGTTAGCTGATTAGGTTAAACTAGGACCAGGTAACTACTGGTCCTATGACAATCACTGCGACAATGCTTTATCAGCATAAAAAAACAGGTGCACGCGTCAAAGTTGTAAGCGAATGGGATAACGGCGATTGGTACATGGTCGAAGATCAGGACGGTCGCCTTTACACTGCTTACAAAACTGAGCTTGTGCCTGATGAAGAGGCTACCAAAAAGGTAAAAACTCTTCAAGTAAAAGATAAAGCTGCACAAGAAGAGCCGCGAACTTTCCCACCGGACGTGCGTTTAAACATTAATGCAGCCACCGCTCAAATGATCGCTGATCATATTAAGGGTGTTGGATTAAAAACTGCTCGAGAGATTAAAGACCTTCAAATGTCCTTATCGGGTGAAAGGTTCCATACCCTCGAACAACTGCGACAGGTTGGACGTATTGATTGGGACGCAGTGTTTGCTGCTGATTTAATTAGGGTTTAATTCTCATCTCCAAGTACTGCCCCTGGGAAACCAGGGGTTTTTTAGTTTTAAAATAAGAACATGGCAAAGATAACACGCATAGGGCAACTTGGATCGACCGGGGTTTCTTCCGGCCCACATTTGCATAGCTACGTATTAAACCTTGAGACTAATCAATATGAAGACCCTGGCGCCCATCGAAGTAAATTTTTAGGTGTAAGGGTCGGGCCAAATCGAGTACCTAAGTACATTGCGGATGAAAAAGGCGGATTGCAATTAAATCCGGCAGCCGGCCTTACGATGACTTCTGGTTTTGGCCCACGGAATACAGGAATTCCTGGAGCCAGTACATACCACCGGGGTAGAGATTATGCGGGTGCAGAAGGGACTGAGATTTTTGTAGAAGGAGACATCAAGTTTGAGCCCCATCCCAATCAAGGGGGCTATGGTAATTTAGCCACCTGGACAACAGGAGATGGTAAGTATGAGCTTGGATACGGCCATATGAAGACGCTGGGAGAATCAGCTGACCTTACTGAAGGTAGAGTAGCCGATCCATCTGGCTCTGGTATAGACCCCAAAGAGTTTTTAGTTGGTTATCTCCTTGGCACAGGTTTTGCAGGTACGCCGAAAGAAAGTGCAGCCACTCAGATGAAACGTGGATTTGTACAGCAGTTATTGCAACCGGCTGACAATTCCGACATGTACATGCAATTACTTCAGTCCATGCCGAATCCGTACGCTGGTTAATTTACTGCATCTATAATTAAAAACATACGGAAGTAAGCTGTGCAGCTCAGCGATTTTGACAAAAGTAGGGTCCGGTACCACCTGGGCTACTTCACGGTTTCCGTGCCGGCGGGTGACTACGCCCGTTTAGAAGAAGCTCTTAACACAGTACCTGATTCTTATTTTTACGACAAGATCGCAATTCAGATTGGCCGTTGTGATACGGCTGAAAAGAAAACTGAAGTTGCTACTTCTCCTTCCACTAGACTCGAAAGTATTGCTGGTGACGTTGACCGTACTATTCGGTCGAGTAATGCCAAGGAAGCGCTGAAAGTTTGGGACGAGATTTATCTCTACGAAACTAATCGCTTGGCTGGCATTCTTTACGTCCCTAACTACAAAGATCCGTTCCAAGCTCGTTATCGTTACGAACGCTCTGGTGCTGAATTTATCCAGGCATTACCTGGACCTGCCGACACTGCAGTTGGCTCACGTCTTTATTTACATGAAGTTTGGAGGTAATCATGCCTGTTCCTATTAATCGAAACAAAGACACTGCTCGAGAACAGCGTTCCAGGGAACAGCAAGCTGTTTTAAATAAGCTGCGTGGAGGCGGCGTTATTTCTGGTGCACAACCAGCCAATCCTATTATTGGCGGTATCCAAAGTTTATTTGGTGGCGCAGGCAAGGGTGCTATTCCTACGTTAGGAGCTGCGCAACTTGGTGGTCAAGAAGTCTTAATGAATAGAGGGGGCTGGAGTACAAATCGTGCTGGCAGCGGTCCAATTAACGTGGGAGGACAAACTTGGTATCCCGCTCAAAGTGGCGAAGATCTGGTTTACAAACGGGCACCTGGTTTAGTGGGCGGTCAATACGGCAGTCTTTTTTCAGGTGGACAAAAACAGCCTCCGGCAGCATCTCGTCCAGGCGCCGAACGTGCGTACCAGCAAGAAGCTTCACGCGTTGCCCAACTCACCGCACAAGACCCTGAGCTTCAGCGTTATGAAAAAGCACGGGAAGGTGCTAAAACTCAGGCAGACATGAATGCTGCCCGTGATATTGGCATGCAGATCTGGCAAGAAAAGTATGGCGGCACCAAAATGGCCCAGCCTGGTGGTGCAGTGGGATCTTTTAATCCTTTAATGCAATCTACATTCGGTTATCAAACCGGAATGGCGCCAGGTCAAGTTTCCGCGATGCAGCAAACTGCAGCGCCAATTCCAGTTGCTCCCGGAGAAGTTCCTTACTTCCAAGGTGATTTAGGTACACGAGCTACTCTTGAAACAGGATATGATCCCGCAGCATATGGTTTAACACCTGGAAAGATCGAAGACATGAAGTCAAAACTGCTTAAGCAAGCAGCCGTCAACAGTGCTTCTTCAGTAACAAAATAACCATCTGGCATTGCACAGCATGTAAGCCCAGCCAACTGGACACAGATCTCTGATCTATGGGTGCCAGTGTAGTTGCTTTAAACCAATGATTCTCTGTCCTAAGTTTGTTAAACGTACTTTGACCTATCTAGCTACGGCCCTTGCGCTGCAAACCGTATTTATCCCTGGTCTCAAAGCAAGTTCAAATTGGGTAGGAGAAAGTTAAACCAGACGTTATGGCTACGCCTAAAGTTGGTATTCTTCCAAATGAAGAACGGATGGCAATCATCCGGGGTGCCAGGGAGCTTGGCTTGCATCCGTATGAGTTCGGTGCATTCCTATCGCTTGAGTCTGGCGCCAACATGGACCCTAATATTGTTGGGGGTGCGGGCGGTCGCCATAAAGGCTTAATTCAATTTGGTCAAAACGAACAACAACTCTATGGCATCTCTGGACCTCAAACCAGGGCTGGCCAAATGCCTAAAGTTCTTCAATACTTTAAAGACCGTGGTTTTAAACCCGGTCAAATGGGTATTGATCGCGCATATGCAACAGTGCTTGGTGGAAATCCAAACGTTTCGTTGAATGCCAAAGATTCTTTTGGTACTTCCGTTGCAGGTGTTTTGCCGCGTTTCAAGCAAGGTGGAGATCTTTATAAGAACGCACAACGTGTTCTTGGTGATATTCCAACTGATACGGAAACGGTTCAACAGCAGCCTGGCAAAGGACAAGACGTATCTGCCGGTAGTTTTCTCCAAGGGTTTATGTCAGCCATGGCTGGCAATCAACCCAAGGAACTCTCTGTGCAGGATTTGGTAAAACAAGAGTTAATGGCTAAGCTGTTAACTCCTGCGCCAGAAATGGATCCGCTTGCTTTTTTGACTAACATGAACCCTTATGGTTAAATCACGTTAGAATTGGAAAATCAGTAAAAGCGCAGTAGAACCTTGGCCTCGACTAGCACAAACAAGCAGCCCCTGTTGGTTGATCGCCCACTGTTTGATTCAGTGCGTGTCACAACTCAAACTGTAGGCAGTGCTTCAGCTAACACACTGTTTGTCCAGGGGGGCCAGGCGCCCTCCATCTTGGTGGACATGGACGCCAACCTTAGCGAAGACAATAACAGCGGTGGTGTTGTTGATTCCATCAGTATTGTCCGCAATGATTACTACCGTGATCCGGACTACACAGTAGCCACCGCAACCTCTGGCACTCCTATTTCGCTGACCAGCGGTCAAATTGTTTTCATCTCTCAGACTGGTGTTCTTACCACCCCTGCTCAAAGCGGGTATGGTTACTACACCTACACAGGGGCAACTACCCTGACAGGTATTAACACCAGCCTGATTTACTCGGGCGGCATTGGAAGCGGCTTTAGCTACAACGGCATTAAGTACGGATACCAGCCCGAAGTAACTTTTGTTGTTTACCAGACTCGCGGTACGACCACACCCATCCCTGCCTCTGGCGACTACAAAGTTGTCTTTGCCAAGCGCGTGCCGGCTGATGCACAAGAAGTCGACTGTGCTGACGTGATGCCTCAACTGGCTGCTCCTGTTGTTTCCGCAGGTAACACCACAGGACTTGGCCAAACCGCACCGCTGCGTAACAAAGGCATTTACCTGGAGCGTGGCGACCGCCTCTACATTGGCGTATTTGCAGACGGCCCGAACATCTCTGGATATATTCCTGGGGCGCACGTCTACGCACAAGGCGGCTTCTTCTAAGTCATGTCGCCCAAAAAGGGTGATCTCTTTGGTAACTTCAACCAAAAGATTGATTTTAAACTAGGCGCAATTAAACCAATCTCTACGGAATTTTCTGTTGGTGCGGTGCCAAACTCCATTGTCGCAATGGATCGGGAATCATCCTGGGCACGTTGGCGCCGTGGGTATGAACTTGCTGTAACGGTAGGCATCCAACGAGGGTTAACATTCCCCTTCCGCTACACAATGCCAACACCACCAGGAACAACGATTCCTCCTGGTAACCAACCGTTAATTGTTGGTGTTGTACAAGGCTTTCCTACAGCACGCAGGGAATTTGGCATCCATTGGACTGGTTGTCGTGTAGGTGCACTGCTGCGCTTCGATAACGTATTTGATTCCACTGGGACTAGGGCAAGTGTTGCCATGGTCACAGAAGACGCTGATTATTGGTACGTACAGCTTGCCGGTACCTGGAGCATAAGCAACCCACTCCCAGCCCCTCTCTACGTGCCTCCTGTGGGCAGTAACGCAGCTCTCAAGCCACTGAACGGCGAAGTAATTGAAGACCGCCTCCTGGAGCCCGGTGGGACGCCTTTAACAAACGATACGTTAAACCCAGCCACCAATAAAAAATACGGTTACGTTCAGGCATTACTGGTGGATGTAAACGGTCCAGCAGGAGTACTGACGTTAAAAAAAGCAGGATCCTTTGAGTCAACACCTGATGGTGTGTATGTAACACCAGCAAGTCGTCCGCCTGCTATCGACAGGTTCCTGACGCTTGGCACGAGATACGCTTGCACCTGCCAAGATTTCAGCCGCCGTAGTTACGCGTATTTCCGTGACATGAAAGGTAGCTCCACAAAGCGCTTTCCTTATACAAGGCCATCATCTTTAAAGTATGGGCGGCACGAATTAATTACGGATGCAGACGGAACTATCAATAACAATGCCGAAACCAGCATTGATAAAAACCGCAGGCTTTCACTTACGTTTGAATCAATTGATAACCCTGGGGTGTTCAGTGATTTTGGCGGAAGGTATTTGCGGAACGTACCAAGCGTAGGGGCAGCAGAAGGCCCTGGTACATTTGTTGACTACAAAGCTGTTGATAATCAGATTGTTAGTTTTGATGACTACTGGACGCCGTTGTTAGATGAGATGCGATACTGCAAACACATCTATGCACTGCGCTTCCAAGAAGGCATTATCCTCCCTGAGCCGTCTGACGTACCTATTGATATGGACGAGGGAATGGTCAGTTGGGAACAGAAGCTTGTCAATGAATCAAGCACGATGAAAAAACATTCGGAATACGTAGATTCAATTAACGGCTTGAAGTATATGGACCTTCCGCCTAGTAATTTCCAATCACCGCAAATGCTTCCAATGATGCAAAAGCTTTTAAACGTGCCGACCAGTTTTATTAAGCGTGCTAACTTTGAGATACAGCGTAAAGACGGAGCATTCACAAGTGGCTGATTTTGGAGACGTAGTAGAAACTAAATACGTGTTGTCAGCTGAGCAACTAAACGCCAGCGCCTTTGGTAATAGCACCGTTTACTACAGTGGCAGTCCAATTGTATATGCCCCTGGAGACGTAGTTAATCTTCCTTACACCAGTGGAGAGTTGTCCACAATGGAAGCAGTGGGCTTAGCTTGGGCAGCTTACGCAAGTGGAATTGAGCCTGAATAAAAAAACAGCCCCGTATTACCGGAGCTGTGATTACCCACCCTTTGCCAGAACTCACGCCATAGCGGCGAGCTTCTCTTGTTTGGCCAGGTGCTTACGTACTGCGGCTACGTTCCACAGATAGCTATCCCGTGAACGTGTGCAGTCAAAAGCTGCGAAATGCGGTCCCAGCTTCAGGGTACCGTCATCGCGGTACTTGAAGAGCGTCTTGCGGTCAATGCCAAGGATCTCTCCTACTTGCTGGGCAGAGACCCAACCTGGATGCTTAGCCATGGAAGCGGCAGTGGTTACCTACGTACCTTACACGGAGTCAAGATGGTGTCAACAGTCTTAAGCAAATTTTTATCTTGTTTCTTTGCGGGGAAGAATGCATAGGGAAATTAGAATCAATTAACGGCAATTGAAGAGCATGTTTTGCAGCCAGCACGAGCCCCTTGCCCTGCTAGTTGAATTAACACCAAAACTTGCCAAGAAAAGATTTAGAGAAAGTATATACCAAGCCTGGAACTATCAATGCGGCTATTGCGAAGAGCAAGCAACAAGCTTAGATCACGTTGTGCCACGATTTAAATCCGGGTGCTCCAACAGAAGTAACTTGGTTCCAGCATGCACTAAATGCAATGCAAACAAGGCATCAGCTGAAATGGAGTCTTGGTATCGTCAGCAGTCCTTTTTTACAGAAGAAAAATTGGGTAGAATAAAAGCTTGGATGGAACCAGACGGTTTCAATTTGATTGATCTTCAGCTACGCAAAGAAGCCTCATGATTCGTTTCGAGACTGTCAACGGCTTACTAAAGCCTGTGTTGCCTACCGATGCGACAGGTGATGAAGTCAAAGCAGCGGATACAATTGCACAGCGTTTAAACAAAATTCAAGGCTCTGGTGAAAACTACAAAACCTTAATGGAGTCTCTTGACAAAGAACTTCAAGGGAATAACAGCAACGCTCGGGACTACATTGACGCCGAAACAATCACGGCGGTTGAGAATTTTTATCAAAAAGCAACAGGGTTAACTCCCTGGGATTCTTCCAAGCACGGGGTGCCTCTCGATAGTTTTAACGCAAAATTTTACGCGCAACAGGTTCCAGAAGAAGTTAAAAAATGGAACGAGGCTGCCACTGCGGTTTCATTTGGAGGCAAGAAAATTTCAGATATTGATATCACTAAAAAATACCCTGATTTAGATTCTTTTTTGCATTCAGAATACACATTTGTCGGTGCGCCAGCAGGTCTTTTGGGTGAACCCAGAGATCTTGAGGTTTACAAAGAAACATTAAGGGCGCCCACCGATGCGGAACGCCAAATTTTGCGCGAAGCATTACTTGGAAAACCCGGAGGCGCAGAATCTCTTGCCGAAATGGCAACACAAAACTACATCAATAAACAAGGAGAACAAACCTTTGGTGCTTTATCTGCTGATGCATTAAAAGCAACTTTAAGCGAATATGCAAACGCACTTAAAAAACAGCAAATGTCTGACATGCTTGAAGGCATGGGCATGCCTAGTGTTGGCAACATTAAACAAGACATTAAAAACGCAATCCTTGGTGATAGTGGCGTTGGTGGTTACATGAATTTTGGAGCCGGTTCTAATATCGGCAAAAGTTTGTCTGACAGCTTAGATCATAGTCTTGGCATGGGTTCGTCTGTCCAGTACAACTGGCAAAAGTGGTTTGATGAAACCTTGGCAAAACGATACGAGGATCGTTCTCAAATTACAGACCCAACAGATGCGTCTAAAACATATGAACTTGAAAAAGAATTTGCCAAATCTTTTGTCGAAGATTATTTAAAGCCTAGATTCGATACATCAAAATCTATATCTGAATTTGTTAGCTATATGGATGTAAAGGATGACGAGCAAAACGTTCTACAAACACAACTTGCTTCTAACGCGTTAAAACAATATGCCAACGAAAAGGCCAAAGAATTTATTGCTAGTCTTGGAGCCGCAGCAACACAAAAAGAATTTGACCCAAATTTTTACTGGAATCCAGAGCTGCTGTCCGGAACAGATGTAACAAACAAAAAAAGTGCATACGAACAGCAAAAGCAAAATGTTCAAGATTCTTGGGACAAACGCAATACAGACGAAGATGTAAAAAACGGCAAATCATGGAAAGAACTTGCTTATGAATATGGCGTTGATCTAGAAAACAAAAGCGATTTTGCTCGATTACATTATTCTGTTATCGGCAAAAATAAAAACTACGACCCGGTTGCCGATACCTACAACAGACAAGATCTTGCCGCTTTTATCCAGGGGCCTCTTGCAGAAGCTTTGCAAGGTAAAAAAGCTTCTTTTGGTAATCCGGTGTTTCTTGATTTTGTTTCAGCAGAACAAAAAGCTGCTGAATTTGTCGATAAAATAAATATTTCTGATTTGCCCGAAGATATAAAAAAACAATTAGAAGGCCTTGGCTATGACACAAGTACAGATTCTGTTGCAGAATTGCAAAGTGTTTTAACTGGTCTTTTAAGCACAGATCCTGCTTTTCAAATACGTGAAAGCATTAGGCAATTAAACGAACAACGTATTAAACCAACGCAAGAGCAACTAGGATTTGGTTATATCCAAAGGGACTCAGACGAGAAAGTTCAGGCTCCTGCTGGTGGCAGTGCATTGTTTGATGTTTTCCAAAAGGCTGGGTATGGCGGAAGCGAAAGCGAATTTTACGCTGAGTTTTTTCCTGATGCTACTGAAGAAGATAAGAATTTAATGTCTCCAGGCTCAGGTAAATCAGGATCAACTAAAGGCGTGCAAGGATTAATGGGATTCAGTATGCCAGATTTTTCTGATCCTTTTGCAGCAATGGGTTCACTGGATCAAATGCTTTCAGATGATAGTATAAACAAGAAAGAGACGTATAAGCCGCGTCGGTCTAATTATTTCAAATACTTTACAGAAGAAGAAGACGAAGAAGCGCCTTCTTTCTTTGGGGGTGGAATCGGCTATTTATTTGGTTAACAAACATGTCAGATAAATCACGTAAAGCGGCCAGTGCTGCAAAAATTCACAAGGATTCCATGGAGTGCAACAAGCCTCGGCGAGACGTGCAGGGGGGTAAAAAGTCTGTTGTAAAAGCATGTGAAAACGGGCAAGAAAAAATCGTACGTTTTGGTGACGCCAACATGGAAATCAAACGAGACAACCCAGAACGTCGCAAAAACTTTCGTGCCAGACACAACTGCGACGAACCCAAGAGCAAGTTGACGGCTGGTTACTGGTCGTGCAAAGCCTGGTGAATTAGGCTAAACTGCTGACGTTGCTACCTCAACACCATGGCAAAACCCAAGTCAACCTCATTGGTCAAAATTGAAGCCAAGCCTAAGCTCACCCGTCAAGGCGACGGCAAGCATTCCAAGCCCAGTCACGGCCGCAAGCTATCTCGTGGTCAAGGTAAGTAAATTGTGTATGATTGGAGGTAATTGTAGTTACCTCCATGGCGGATCTTTCGCATGCCGTTAACCTAATTCGTAAATACGAAGGGTTTAACGAAAAAGCATACCCCGATCCGTCATCAGGCGGTGAGCCATATACCATCGGGTTTGGGACTCAGTTCTATCCCGATGGTGCTCCCGTCAAGCGTGGCCAGTGTTGCAGTAAAGAAAAAGCACTAGAGTATCTCTTCCATGAGGTCTCTGTTATTGACACGCAGCTTTCAAAGCTAAACCTTGGCCTTGATGACAGCATGCGTCAGGCTTTGCTTTCATTCATTCATTCCATTGGCTGGGAGCCATTTTTGTATGGACGAGTGATTGACTGCATTGAACACGAAGATTTTGGCGCAGCTACAGAAGAGATCGGTCGGTGGGTCTTTGATGAAGACCACCAAGTAATTGGGAGCCTGCTCCACAGGCGTCGTGAAGAATCTCATCTTTTCCTTCGGGAAGTTGGTGCCAACACCTTGTCTTCTTCCGATGTACTGCTTGCTGCATTCCGCAACTACACTGCTGCTCCGCACCAGGTAAAAGCCATTCGCTTCCTGGAGCAGGGACTTAGCCCGTACCTTCTTGCACAGTTTGCCAACGAGTTTCGAATTGACGATGATCTCTGGGACGATTACACCAGTGATGCCGTCAATTTGGAATTCAGCAGCTAGGCTTAGAATACTTGCAGTAAAGAAATGCAAAGCGGAATGGAGCGGTCAGTTGAACCCAGGGAATTTGAACTTCCCCTAGAACTCCAGTTTGCGATGCGCAAAGCTGAGCTTCAGGCTCAAGAGATGACCTGGGACGAGCTTCACGCCGCTTTGCTGAACCTTTACCACCAACGCTTGATGGAATGGTACGCCATTCGGGACATCATGGCGTCTGAAGACATTGAGATTGACTGGGATCACCCAACCGACATTGAGCTAGCAGAACTCGCCGCCGCATGCTTGTACGACGACGAGGATGAGGACGAAGATACTTGTCAGCCTTTCTGAACTTCGTCCAACTCAACTAGCCGAGAGAGGTACCACTGTGCTTTCTTCAGTGATTCTGTCCCGCCTTTATGTTTCTCACGCCACACATACTTGGCGATATTGCCCTTCAGGTATCCGCGATACTCTTCGGCGGTTAGCTGGGCCTCGATTGCTTCGATACATTCGATCCCTCCGTCAGCGTAGTGCGGGGGATGATTGACCAAGTCCTCCTGGATAACAGGAGGCTTTTCTTTGGTGGCCCAGGGCACTGGGCACACACCATCTTTACATCCGTTATCGTCTATCGGAGCAAACCACGACGTTTCGCCGAAAGCAACTTCTCCGATTCCCCTGGACCCTGTAGCTCCAGCACTAAGGTCTTGGGACGGGGCGATGCTCCCATTGACATCCCCTGCTCCATCGAGGGAATGTACCCCGTCGTTCCAAGCCGTGCTCCCTCGAGATTCAACGGATTCCTTTCGAGTCCCTGCTCGCATAGCGTCAAGCCCCTGTTATACATGTCATACAATGGTACATCATTTTCTTCGTTGTCAAGAGGCGCACCGAAATCTTCTTCAGTAAGACAACGACAGTCCAGTTCATCTTGAACAAAGCTATCCAGGAACCCTGCGGCGGAATGCATCACGGTGTTTAAGCGATTTACTTCTCTTACAATGATAAGATGGCAAACACTTATAGACCTACATACGATCCAGGTGTTAACTCTGGAACTTCAGGCGCCGAAGTATCGGATCTAAGGCCGGAGCAAGCGTATGACACAGATATGCGACGTGTTGAACCACAGGAGCGTTCAGCCGCAGCTTCGGTCAACAGCAAACAAGACCGTGTTGAAAAATTTATGCGGGCAGCAAAAACTGCTGGTGCATACCAACAAAGGTCTCAAATTGCTGAACCTACCGTTTTTAATGAAGATGGCGATGCCTATGGGACTGTAGGTAGTACGGCATATTCTCGTAAACCACAGTCCCAATTTGGCAAGGCGTTTTAAACCTGAGAGAACACCACGTTATGTGGTTGATCTTGATACTTGCCCTTCCGGTCCTGGTAGCTAACCTCGCAAGGGTTGCCCCGGTAGAAGAGAAGTTGAGTGATCCCCTCGTTCGCGTAGATGCGATTAAACAGTCCGGTGCAGTTGCTGATTTCTAGCGTCAGGTAACCTTCCCAGCCGCTTTCAGCAGGCGTGATGTTGACCAGGATACCTGAGCGGGCGTACGTAGATTTGCCCACTGCAACCACAGTGACATCACGTGGCAGCTTCAGACGTTCTTGTGCAACGCCCAGACAGTAGCCGTACGGAGGGAGCAGGAAGTACTGACCACGTTCGTCTTCCAGGAGATCTGCAGGTTTGAGGATGTCAGGATCAAAGTTCTTTGGATCACAGTCCCCAGCCTGGACCTTACCAAAAATCAAGCATTGACCAGGGGAAAGCCTGATGTCATAGCCGTATGAGCTAAGACCATAACTAAGGAGCTTGCGTCCGTTTTCCTTGTTAACTAGGTGATCAACAAAGGGTTCAATCATCCCCTTTTCTTCGGCAAGTTGCTTGATCTCCCAGTCGGCAAGGACGCTCATGGTTTCCTGTAATCGTCTTTCAGTATACCCGGTTCAAGAAAGGATATGCCCACGTTCCGAGTAAATGTCTATAAACCTTTCGGTCGCTTTACCTGAGGAGTCCATGGGAGGCAGGTACACAAGAAAAGAAGTGCACGTTGTGGCAGCTTCAATCTTTCCTTGTCGATGGCGATTGAGCTTTGGTATTGTCTTCAAAATACACATGGGAAATTTGAAGATCTTAGGCTCGTAACGAATCATGTCAGGGCAGTTGCTGAAATAAAGACCTTGCTTTACCTCACCCGATAACCATTCGTGGTATAGGCGTCGAAACCATACGGCATGGGACGAGGTTAACGACAGGGCCGAAGCTCTGGTCATCTTCCACTTTTCATTCTTTTTATCCCAGAAGTAGGCACCGGCTGGCGGAAACAAATACACGTTCCCATACCAGAGTTGCGTATTTAACGCATCGTCTGACGGCGTGTAAAACTGTTTGGCCTGCACGTACTCATTAGCAATCCTGGAACTTGCTACGTCTAAGTCGATGCCGCCCATCAGCTCATTAGCTGCACACACAAGGTCAGAGCTGGTAATCCACTCAATTTCCTCGGCTTTAGATTTGACCTTCCGAACACCGTCACTCATTTCTTTTCGTTCACCTTGTTGTAATCAATTTCTAGATAACGCATGCCCTCGTGATCATTGATGAGGTAACCAGCTTTTTCTAGCGGATCAATTTTTTGCGCCGCCCCAAGAACACGCCGGAATGTTTCGGCAAGGTCTCCGTCATTCTCACGTTCACACTGCTCTTGTGCAGAATGCAACTCTTTAAGTGTCATAAAGAACATCGAACGCTCTTTGTTTTGGGGCTGGAAGACCATGACGCCTGGCCCCTCAATTTCCCACATCTTGCAGTAGTGCTGGCCCATGTCGCCAAGAATCAGCTTCAAAGTGCCTTCAAGTACTTTGGCCTTGGTATCGTCCATCTCTGGACCGATGACAGAAGCAATCAGTTTTTCGCGTCGACTTGACATTTCTCTAGTAGCCCCTGGCGTTGTAAAGATTCTAAGAGTTTTTTGGTGGGTTGGTACAACACAACCAACTTGCCAAGGATACCGCGTTTTTTAACAAGGCGCCCTGTGTTGTCTCGTACCTTGTTAAATTCACCTGAGCGAATCAGATACTCAGCAACGCAGCGAAGGCGTCTCTTCAAAGGTAATTCTGCTTGTGGGAATTTACCACAGATCGTATCGGGCTGTAAATCTTGGAACACAAGCCGCAATCGATTTGCCAGGGTCATATTTGAATTGGCGTCTTCCTCTTCGTATTTTTTTAAGTTTTCAAGGTATCGACGCAGGCACCCATCATCAAATGAGCCACTGGGTGGCAGAAACATTTCCACTTGGTTGGCCAGTGACTCAGGTAATGTCTCCTGGTAATTATCGATGGTGACTTCATCGATATCCACAATTTGAAATCGATGTGCCATCACTCAAGAAACTGGTTGGTCGACTTGTACATGTGTGGCCTACTTCGCAGATCACTTGGTACAAGGTCTCGGTTTTTGGCAAAGGACTGAACCAGTTGATTCCAAGGGATCCGCAGTACTGCTTTGCGGTGGGTGCCAGGGGAAACATTGACGTAATGAATGCCTTCTACCCAGCCTTTGTCAGGTTCTTTCCTTCCGATTGCAATCCAATTCCGCACCGTCTGGTCAGATACCCCAAGACGTCTACCACATTCTTCGGTCGAAATATATTCATCTGCATAAGCATCAGGACATAAAGCGTCCGTTTCTCCGTTTGAATAACGGCTATGCCACATGGAAGCAAGGATATTTCGAATTCCTTTTAGCTCTTGCGCAACATCTTCAAGCCCTTTTCTAATTCCGTAACTCATAGCAACAGGCGTTCTGTTTATATGTTAGTCTGTCAGGAAAACCATCTGTGACAATGGAAGAACAAGTTTCACCTAGTCAAGTACCGGTACAGCCACCCGCAAGTCCCCAGATCACACCTGAACAACTGGAGGAAATGAAGGCTATTGCCCGTGAGCGGGCCATCCAGCAGACCATGGCACAACGTGCTGCGCTGTCGCAACAGCCCCAGCAGCAACCTCAAGTGGTTTATGTACGTCGCAATTTGACAGTTGCCGAACTGCTGTTGGTAATCTTGCTTTCCTGTGGAATTGTGACAGGAATTCAAGTTGGCTGGAACACCGTGTCTAATTTACTTCCCCGCATCGAAGTAAAGGTGCGTTGAATAAAAGGCTCTATAATTGAAAACATAGATATATCGCAACAATAGCAGGTGGCAAATAGAAGGATCACGGAGTTCCCGGCCATCAACGGGCTCGACATTAACGAACAGGACCTTCTTACGTTGGTCCATGTTTTTGAAGTGGACCCTACGCTACGCAATAAGAAGATTACATTTGAGCAGTTTAAAGATTATTTAAACATCTACTACGCCTCTACTAGTGGCACTACCTTTAGTGGCAACATTGCCATCTCTGGGAACCTAACCGTTTCTGGACTTGGTAGCTTTGGTACAATTCTTTCTTCTGGTCTCAGCACATTCAGTGGCATTGTTGTCCAAAATAATGCCGTAGTTAGTGGCACCGTAAGTGGCGCCACGATTACAGGTACTAACCTGCAAGGCGTCAACGTCAATGCAACTACTGTTACTACAACCACTGCAACCGGCACTACAGCGTTATTTACCAGTGGTCAGTATCAATCCCTGTCGGGCGCAACAATTACCGGCGAGCAAGGCTCTTTCACCTCTGGGACGTTTGTAAATTTAAGCGGCGCCACAATTACCGGCACAACCGTAGCCGCTACTACTGGTGCATTCCAAACTCTTTCTACACCTGTTCTTAACATTAGCGGAAACCTTTCCGTTGCTAGCGGCTTAACGGTAAGCGGGACTGCACAATTTACTTCGACTGTTCAAGTAACAGGTACGTTATCTGGCACAACAGTGACAGGTACTGCGGCAAGATTTACTACTGTTACCGGTGTTACTGGTATATTCACAACAACTCTTTCTGGCACAACTATTACAGGTACCGCTGTACGAGCTACTTCTATTACAGGTGCAACAGGTACCTTTACGACTAGGGTTTCAGGAGCACTTGTTACCGGAAACACAGGCTCATTTGGAAACGTAAGCGGCATTTCTGGCGTATTCACTCAGTTTCTTTCAGGTGCTGTAATTACTGGTGACGCTGGGCGGTTTACAGTAATTACTGGAGTATCTGGCGTATATACCAATTTATCTGGCGCTACTGTCACTGGAGATATTGTTACCGCTACTAGCATCACAGGTGTGACTGGTGTGTTTACCAGTCGTATCTCAGGTGTAACCGTAACCGGAACCACTGCACAATTTACAACCATCAGCGGTGTGTCTGGTGTATTCACTACAGATCTTTCTGGTGCAACTATTACAGGAGACAGTGTTCAAGCCTCTGGTTTAACTGCTGGCACTGGTAACTTTGTCCGTGTATCTGGAACAACCGTCACTGGTGATACGGGTGCGTTTACAAACCTCACTGGAATTGTAGGCGTATTTACAACAAGTGTTTCCGGGACCACCGTAATTAGCACAACTGTTACGGGTGCAACCGGTACGTTTACTTCGTTGACCGGTACCACAATTACGGGTACAACTGTCAATGCAACCACAGGTGTATTTAATACTCTTCAAGCGGTTAACTTAAGTTTTACCAATACAACGGTCTCCGGTAACTTAACAGTTGTAGGCTCTGGTTACTTTGGTTCTGGTGTTTCCGTAACAGGCACAATCAGCGGTATCACGGTTACTGGTACAAGTGGGCAGTTTACAAACATTACTGCTGACACAGCAAACTTTACAACTGCTACTGGCGTAACCGCAAGTTTCACAACCATCACTGGCGTTACTGTTACTGGCACCACGGCAAACTTCACTAGCGGCAACTTTGTCAGCTTTAGTGGTGGTACTTACATCGCCACGTCAGGTGTATTTGCATCCGGTACAGCCGCTAATCCCTCAATTTCTATTCTTGGAGACGCTGATACAGGGGTGTACTCTCCTGGTGCAAATCAACTAGCAATAACAACAAGTGGCACTGGCAGGCTGTTTGTTGACCCTTTTGGATTTGTGGGCATTGGCAAGGCAGTACCTCAAGATGATCTTCATATTGCCTCTACGACTCCTGCAGTTCTTCTCGAAGAGACAGACGCTGGCACTGATGAAAAATATTGGCGCATTCGTGCGGAAGGAAGCATTCTTCGTTTTGAAGGCATCAACGATGCGTTTAACGCAGCAGCTGCATGGTTAAACGTCACACGCACCACTGGCGCACGCACTGTTGACAACATTGCGTTTAGCACTGGCACTACCGAGCGTTTGCGTATTACCTCCGCAGGCAACGTAGGGATTGGCACCAGCATTGGCACTTGGACTCCTGGAGTAACACTTGACGTGCGTTCTGGTTCCAACAACACAGCCGTCGAAGAAATTGTTGCTTTTGCACGGCCAGACGCATTAGTACGTGCATCGATCAACAAAGGCATCGTTTCTGGTAATGGCATTTCATTTGGCACTACTACAAATCATCCGCTTGCATTAAGGACAAACGCCCTTGAAAGAATTGTCATTGGCGCTACTGGCACTACCACTCTCACTTCCGATGCATCTAATGCTCCTTTTATTGCCAATATCGGCGCTAGTGAAGTAGCTCGCATCGATTCCAGTGGCAAGCTCTTAGTTGGTTCGACTCTTGCGCGAGCTAATTTTGACAACATCACTATTTCCCCTCAGGTTCAAGTAGAGGCAACTTCAAGATCTTTCTCCTCCCTTGCTTTAATTGCAAACGGTTCCACGACTGCCTCCAATCCATACCCGAGCCTGTTTCTTGGCCGCAGTAGAGGAGCCATTAGCACCAATGTTCTAGTCCTGAAGGGCGATACTGTTGGAGGCGTTTCATTTCAAGGGAACGATGGCAGCGAATTTGTTGCAGCAGCTTTAATTACAGGGGTAATAGATGGCGTAGCTGCTGCCGATAGCATGCCAGGTCGGATCGTACTGAGCACGACCCCCGATGGCGACACGACTCCCGTTGAACGGTTGCGTATTACCAGTGCTGGTCGAGTGGGTGTTGCCACAACCGCACCTGCTGCGACCGCTCATATTGCTGGCAACACCATTGTCAGCAACGTTGATCTGGCCAATGCCAGCTACGACAGCGTGTCGTTCTCTGTGGCAACAGAAGAGACTAGCCCAACGGGTATTTTCTTTAGTCCAGATGGACGCAAGATGTATGTCGTTGGAAGTACTGGCGATGACGTTAATGAATACAACCTTGCCACTCCCTGGCTTGTTTCTTCGGCTGTCTATAGCACTGTATTTTCCGTGTCGGGGCAGGATACAAGTCCGCAGGATTTGTACTTCAGGAATGACGGGAAAAAGCTTTACATTATGGGCGGCACAAATGATGCTGTTTATCAATACTCGTTAAGTACCCCCTGGAGTATTGCAAGCGCATCTTACGACAGCATTTCATTTGCAGTTGGCACGCAAGACATTTCGCCTAATGGAGTATTTTTAAAGCCTGACGGCCTGCTTTTATACGTATTAGGCAGCGCAAATGATACTGTTTATCAGTACACATTAGGCACTGCCTGGAATGTCTCAACAGCAGTAGTATCTGGTTCTTTTAGTGTTTTAGCGCAAGAAACGAGCGTAAATGCAATTAGCTTTACCGCTGATGGTTCCCGCATGTTTATTATGGGATCCACTGGAGATGATGTAAATATCTACGCTTTAACTACCCCTTGGGACGTTACCACCTCATCGTTTGTAACCGTATTTAGTGTTGCAGCTCAAGAGACTGGGCCCAATGGTTTGTTTGTTAAACCCGACGGCACTAAGTTTTACATTATCGGGACCACCAACGACACTGTATACCAATACACTATTCCCAGCGCCACCATTGATCTCACTGGTACTACCAACATTAATGGCAATGTTAACATTGCACAAAACTTAACAACCAATGGAGAGATTGTTGGTGCAGGCGCATTAACGCTCAGTACTGCAGACACTGGCGACACTCCCACTGCGCGTTTAAACATCACTGCCGATGGAAAGGTGGGGATTGGCACCGCGAGTCCTGCCACCTTGTTACATGTAGAAGGAACTCAATCGGGGGCAGGAGAGGGTATTGCAAGGTTTCGTAATAACCATACGACGACCGGACAACCTTCTTGGGGCATTGGGATCACTCGCCAAAACAATAGTACTAGGGCATTGCTACTTGGCAGCGATGATACTAGCAATGCTGCTATTGCCGTAAATGGAAACTTTTCGACTATTTTTGGCAAAGATGTTGCTGGAGTTTGGTCCGAATACGCCCGCATCGACAGCTCTGGCAGGTTGTTGGTGGGGACTTCTACTGCGCGTAACTTTAACAATGCACTAATTACACCTCGTCTTCAACTTGAAGGGCTAGATGTATCGCAGGCTTCGTTTGGCCTTGCGCGTAATTCAGCCAACACTGGCGGCCCTGTTATTGGATACGGCAAGAGCAGAGGAACAGTTGCAGGATCGATGACTGCGGTTATCCAGAATGATGACCTTGGACGTATTCAATTTCAAGGGGCGGATGGCACTCAACTGCAACAAGCAGCAGAAATTTCTGCTCATGTGGACGGCACCCCCGGCGCTACTGTCATGCCAGGTCGCCTTATTTTCAGCACGACCAGTACGACGCCGGGCGCTTCTCCGACGGAGCGGATGAGGATTACCAGTGCAGGACAGATAACAATTAACAACGCTGACGCTTATGGCAATTTAACTATCAAAAGCTCGTCAACGTTTAACACTAGCGACGCCCCTGGCTCTACAACTTTATACTTAAGCAGCCAAGGTACAGTAGGAGAAAATAACTATGGAGCATCAATAGGTTTTACAAAGATTAACAGCCTGCTCCGACCTGGCGCTGCTATTGGCGTTGTTCAGACATCAGCCGATGAAGACCAGTGCGGCCTCGCATTTTTTACACATAACGTTGCTACAACTGGCAACACAATGTACGAGGCGATGCGTTTAGGGCACGCCGGTACGCTAACTATCAATGCTGCCGCAAGTACTCCTCCAATTGTTTTTAATCAAGGGCCTTCAGAAGTAGCCCGCATCGACTCCAGCGGCAGAATGCTAGTGGGAACATCTAGTGCCAGAACTGTCGACGTTTCAAGTACAACGATGATTCCTCAGCTTCAACTGGAGGGCTTATCGGCAGCGGCCTCCTCATTCTCTATTATTCGCAACGAAGCAGGTTCTTCTCAACCCTATTTGGTTTTGGGCAAGTCTCGTTCTGGATCGCTGTCTGGTGCAACAGCAGTCGTCACCAATGACGCTCTCGGTGCCATTCTGTTTGAAGGCACTGATGGCACTGCAATGGTTGAAGCTGCTTCTGTCAATGCGGAAGTAGACGGTACTGTTGCTTCTGGTGTGATGCCAGGGCGGTTAATCTTTAGTACCACTGCATCTGGAGCATCAAGTCCCTCTGAGCGTTTCCGTATTGCAAGCGATGGTGTAATTGCACGCAACCAGCCAGCTCCTGCTGCTGTCAATGCAACTGCAACGTTGACAATCGCAAACCTTAAAGCAGGCATTATCACCAGTACGTCAGCACTAGCAACCGACATGACGCTGCCCACTGGCACCGACACTCAAGCTGGTTTTAGTAGCACCTATGACAACTTCACCTTTGAGTGGAGCGTCATCAACACAGGTCCCAGCTTGGTGCGTGTGTTGGCTGGTACTGCTCACACTGTTGTTGGTTCTGGTTCTGTTGCTACTGGTACGTCAGGACGTTTTGCTACACGCCGTACGGCCGCTAATACTTTTACCAGCTATCGTTTAAGTTAATAGCCTCCTGTGTGTCTAGGACTAGAATAAGAAAAAACATTTACCATGGCTAACACTACCTGGGATATTGCTCAACTGGAGCGTCGTCTTCCTGATGGGGAAACTTGTCCTGATGGTGCTATTTACACCGTACATTGGACTGCTTCCCTGGAAGAAGACGGTGAAACTGCCAGTGCCTATGGCAGCGTTGGCCTTGGTGAACCTGGGGCTAAAAACTTTACTCCGTTCAGCGAATTGACTAAAGAAGAAGTAGTGAACTGGACTCTTGCTGCCCTTGGTATTGATCAAGTTGTTTCCATTGAAGAAGCACTTCACAATCAAATTCAACAGAAGGTAAACCCTACCTCCGCAACTGGTACTCCTTGGTGATTTTTTGTTATACTTTGTAAAGTCACTTGTTTAAAATGACCTGCAAAAAGTCTGAACTTGTCTCTGCCATTAATTCCTTTAGCTCTGCACGTGTTACTGGTGACGGTAACCTTATTGCTTTTGCTGGCAACTTAGTTGGCCAACTCCTTGAAACTATTGAGTTTGAACCGGAAGAGCCCGTAGAAACTACTGAGACCGAAGTCGTCGAGTGATTCGGTACACCTGACTTAGAGTTGATAAAAAGCTCTAGGTCGATGTCTATTAAACTTGTTGACGCGGCACGTTATTTCAAAGAAGAGCCCCATCAAATCGATGCGTGGAATTGGCTCCAGGCTCAGATTCCTTCTGAGGCCCTGGAGTCTTTTGCTACTAAGTATCGCACCGAGCCAAAACCTGTAGTCACTTACCCCAATACTTGGGAAGGTGTCATGAAAGCAGGAAAAGATGCTGGTGCAAAATACCCTGAATGTGTTACTGCCCAATGGGCGCTCGAATCAAACTGGGGTAAAAATACTTCAGGCACACACAACTACTACGGCCTTAAAGGATCTGGCACAACGGTTAATACTCAAGAATTCATTAACGGTCAATGGGTAACAATAAAAGCCAGGTTTATTGACTTTCCAGATCTCTATACCTGCACTTGTTACTTAGTTGATCGCTGGTATAAAGACTACGGCACATACAAAGGTGTTAACCGTGCCACAAGTAGGAATAGCTGTGCCAATTTGTTGGTTGCCGAAGGATACGCTACAGATCCCGGCTACGCAACAAAATTAATTCAGATCATGGATCGACAGCTTGGTACGCCAGGCGTCAATGCAACGGATTTAACAACTGCCAAAACTCTGTCTGTACCTTACTTCTATCAACTTGACAATCAATCTGGCACGGGATACCGCGAATGTTTTTCATCAAGTTGTGCAATGATCGCAGCTTATTACGGTTTGGTTAAGTCGGATGATGAGTACAATAAAATCCGTGCCAAGTACGGAGACACTACTGATAAAGACGCCCAGTTAGCAGCGTTGCGATCCCTGGGACTCAAGCCAACTTTTCTTACAAACGGCAATGCCGCATTATTGGAAAATGAGATTCGCAATGGCAGGCCCGTAGCTGTTGGTTGGCTGCACCAGGGCAATGTAAACTACCCTACTGGTGGCGGGCACTGGACTTGCTGCGTTGGTTTCTCTGCTGATTACTTTGTGCACAACGACCCAAACGGCGAGGCAAATATGGTAAACGGTGGGTACGTCAGCAATTCGGCTGCACGTGGCAAAGATGTAAAATACAGCCGCAAAAATTGGCTGCGCCGTTGGGAATGCGACGGTAACAATACAGGTTGGGCAATTACCGTAGCAAAGTGAAACGTAATAAAAATTTAAGGATTCGCATCAATATGTGCTGGGAAGTTGGCGACGAAAAAAAGTGCGTAACCCTCAGTAAAGAAGAGGCTTACGCAACTAAAAAATGGGTAGAAGACAACGATGGCGTTGTGTTCTGGACTCAGGTGTTACCTGATTAATCAACGTTGTTTGGCACGGCCAATCACCAAACCGCCAATTTCAATCAACTTGTACAACTTACGTGCAACCCGATCGTCTTTTGGTGTCGGGGTCAGTGCGCAGATAGCCGAACATGCAGCGTGAATGGCAAGAGCCACTTCAAAGTACTGGTTAAGATGTACCATGAGAGGGATACGGTTTCTTTTATTTTAGACTTATACTTCGTACATGCGACATTCCAGGGCTTCTGGATTGTCATCACAATACTTTTGCCAGGCCAATGTTGGTGAGTGCTTTGGTTTTTGAGTTGATTTTAGTTTTGTTATTAGCCTAAGAAGTTGTTTGATCATGACCTGTTTGTCAAAGGTACAAAAATTTCAGGGAAAGGATCCGTGTCTTGATGCTCATTCTGCCATGCGCTTTTCCATTCAGATAACGAGTGATCGTGCACGGTGTTGAAATACCCATCATCTACGATTTCCACAATAAAACCATACTGTAAAGTTGGGGCTGCTGTGAACGCGTTTTGTGACACAGGTGCGTCTTCTTGAAGAAAAACACCTCCCTCCGTATCTTCTAGTTCAAAGAAAAGGCTTGTATCTGGAAATTCAATAACAACACCTAGCTCATAAGCCAAAGGTTCGTTGCGTGTTGTAGCAACACAGACTAGATAACTACCAGCTTCCAATGGGTAGTATCGCTCGTCTCCACGGTCAAGACGTGAGTTATCAAAGGTATTGTATAAATCAGACTGTGCACCCATTGCCGTATCCATGTACGGAAAATAAGTACTGCCATTATTGTTTACCGAGATAGAGTCCTTACTAAAAATTTCGCGTCCTTCAATAGGATTTTTGTTTAAATCATAGGTTGATATTTGGATGTAATTAGGACGCGGCGGTCCTTTTGCAAGAATGATCCACGCTGGAGACGTGATGTTGATCTGGAACCAATGATTGTAAGTTCCTCCACCAAAGCCACCGTTTGAGTTTTGATTTGTATCAGCACGCCCAACAACTTTGTTTTGCGGCCCCAGGGTGCCCTTTAAGTAACGAAGCGATGTATTGCTAAACGTACCAAGTACCAATGGGTTATGGACACTCCGCTGGGCTTGTGCGTTTTGATTGCGAGACATTATTACAGCTGAGACTATGCATTACTTCAATCATAATCGGGGGTATTTTTGTGGGCCAATGGATGTTGAATAGTGCGTTTGTACTCTCGCTCCGTCAATAGCGTTGGTACGCCACGACGACATGCTTCGCTATAAAGCATTAACTTCTCGTATTCGAACTCAGGGAAAAACGGATGAATATTACCAGGGGGAAACACTCGATTCCAGCTCGTAATCAAGTGCAATGGATTCAGACAGTCTTTGTTACCACAGGTGCGTGTTACGCGCATAGACCCAACGTCTCCCCATGCACATTGATAGATCAGCTTATGTGCTGTTTGATTGTTGTTTGTTTTGTCGGTCGTCAGATTTCTGTAGGAAGGTAACCCATAACGCCCACGTGCAACTTTCGGTGCTTTCCAGCAATCTTCCACATCTTGTACAGGGATTTGTTTCCAGATCCTGGCGTACTGGTGCTTACAGTCACTGCTTAGGTAGTTGATGTCAAAGCCACAGATATTGCTGCGGATTTTTTGTGCGCAGTAATAACACCAATGCTTTGTCTTTTCCCGGATGACATGGTTGTGAAGGCACGGGTACCCCTTGTAGTAACCATGGGAATCAAGTTCTTCCTTTGACATCTTCTCGATGCCAGGAATGGGAGGGTAGTCCGAAGGTGCCAGGACTGCTTGACGTATGTTGCGGTTGTCCAACGTGTTTGCCATAGCTCAAGCCTCCGTAAGTTTGTTGTTCATTGCAATGACTTCCTCATCGGATAGCCCAACCTTTATTGCAGTCCGGTAATAAGAGCGTTTCACCGGGTTACGTGCTTTCCTTTGGCGCAGAACCAACGTTTTTCTGTTGTCTTTATCAGGGTTGTCGTCACCGTGAACTACGTCTGCTGCGCCGGGATCTTCGCCAGTGCGTAGGTAGTACACAATCCTGTGGGCTACGTAGGCAGTGCCGCAGAGCCAGACCTTGTATACGCCATGTACCCGATCGAGCTTGCCAGCCACATCTCCAGCCTTGTGACGCTGGAACGACATGGTCCAGACCAAGCCACTGGGGAATTCGTCCGACAGTGCCAGGCGTTCTTGGATGTACCAGAGCGGCATCTGTTCCGTGTAGGTGCGCATGAAGTGAGTTGGTGGGCGCTCAACACAGTAAGTATAGCGGTAAACGGGCGTGAAAGTGCGGTATAGCGGGAAAATTCTACATATTTTTACAGCTATACGCTTAATTCAACTTATCCTAGAGAAAAACGAACTTATGGATAAGTTAGGTTTTCCGGAAAAGTTGCGCATGTATAGCTGTAAACTTCTACTTTTCAGGTGTAGTACATCTGTATCCCCCGGACCCCCGGTGTTCTCGCCACCGTCTCATCTTAAGACCAGATCAGTAGAACTTTCCACCTATACATGCCCAACCTTCTGACCAAACCTAACTTATCCATAAGTTCGTTTTTCCTATAAACTAGATGAATCAGGCCTATAGCGGCAAAAAACAAGGGGTACTTTCCAGCTATACCCTGCTTTTCACCACAAAAAAGCCCCCACATGACGTGGAGGCCTTGGCACCAGTACGACTGTACTTACGTTGCACTACCGGTAAGAACACGTTTGCCACGCTTCTTGCTTGGCTTCTTTGGTTCCGGTGTCTCACTCGAGACTGTTTCCTGTTCCTGGAGCAGCACATCCTCGAAGATGCCGCCAAACTGAGACGCAACTGTCTCCCATGAGAATTGAGAATCCGTCACTCGTTCGTAGCAGCGTTCGCCGATTTCCTTGCGGAGTTCAGGCATGGCATAAAGTCGCTCCAGGATCTCTGTCAGGTGATCGGCTGAAGGGCAGGGCATTTCCCTTCCGTAATTGGTATCACAATCGATGTGGTCACAGCGAATCAACTCGCCATAGCCCTCAAAGATCTCCTTACAGGACGTATGATCTGGCACCACCTGAGCCACCTTGCAGGCAGCGTGCTCAAAGTTGACAAGGCCCCAGCCCTCACCCTTGCAGGTATTAACGCCCACATCAACGGCGTTATAGATGACGTTCAGAGCATCTACAGAAACGTTTGGGGGGCCATCCGTTTGGGTGGTCATAATGATCCGGTTGTTCGGGTTGGCGCCAACGCGTTGCATTTCGCGAGCAAAGATTTGCATGATCTCCCAGCCCTGGTCCTTAAGACCCATGTGCAAGTACAGCTTTGCATTAGGTTTGTCTACGGCAAACTGAGCAAATGCTTTGATTGTGATGTCGATCCGTTTACGGAATTGATTACGGTTACCGTTGAATACAATGAAGTCATCCGGATCTAAGCCCAGTTTTTTACGACATTCATTCCGGTCCAGGGGATAGAACTGCCCAGGTGTCACCCCATGGGGCACCACAGCAATGGGCTTGGTAATACCACCACGAATAAATTCGTACGCACCAAATTCTGTATACGAAACAACGGCATCCCAGCTATTGGCAGTATCCGCAAGGCAACCAGTCCAGCCATAGCTGTCCATAGGTGCATAACCTACGAATTTAAATTTGCCAGCCTGATGCAGATCTTTAATCTGTTCATATTGATTATTGATGATCCACATATCGTTGATAGTGAACACCAAATCGGGCTGTTCTTTTTCAACCACTTCGCGGATACGTTGCTCACCAAACGGAGCTACTTGAAACCTGTTTGATGAAGGATACATCTTGTACTCCTGCTGTTGTTCACAGGGATCTCCCCACCAGTTATTGCCTAGCACCACGATGTCAAATTTATCTTTTAGGTGCTTCAGGACATTTTCCGTCACACGTGCAAAGCCAGTCATGGCAACAATGTCACCAGACCACAGAAGTTTAGGTTTTTTAGTCATTAAACAGAAAGTATTCTTGTTTAACTATACCGAAACGGACGGCGTAATCGACCGTACAAGTTCTTTTTCTTCTGATGTTTTGGCTTTGAGTTTTGTTTTTAGGAACTCAGCTGCACGGTGCGTTTCCGTTGTGTCACCACACGTGTAGAGATCGATTGCGGCATACCCAATTTCTGGCCACGTATGAACAGATGCATGTGATTCCGCCAGCAGTGCCAGTAGTGTCACTCCTTGCGGTTCAAATTTCTCACCAATGATGCGTAAGATATTTGCCTTTGCCATGACAAGAGAAGCCTCAAGCAATCGCTGAAGCTCCTCATAGTCATTCAACACTTCTGGATCACAGTCATACAGGTCCAGAATCAGATGGCGTCCGTTACTCACATTTCGGCAGGCATATCATCTATCTTCGCATCACCAGCCTTAATTTTGACGGAACCGTAGAAAGGAATGTACTCTTCCGGGTTGGCAGCCAGCTCAACAATCGAAGGGTAGTCAGTGTATTTGTTGTTACTGTCCCTGATTGCCACGTTGTTGATGCGAAGACCCTGCGTGTTTTTCATGCTATAGGCATTCAGCTTCAACTGATGTTGGATAATGTCCATCAGCAGCACTTCAAAACGAGCACGTGAAATAATGCCGACGTTACAGCTACGGCAGAACTCTGCATAGCTTGGGTACAGCCAGGTGCCCCAATTCATGTAGACACCAGACCCACCGCTTGCAGCTACTTTGCAGTAACCAACAGGAGTCGATTCATTTGGCTCAAACACCACCTTGCTATCCAACCAATCAAGCATGGGGTTAGAACGCAGGGATTGCGCCTTCTCATACTTTTTGAAGAACGGTACATGTTGACTGGTCTCCATCAGGAGTTCCCGCATGTCATCCTCAGTCATGTCCAAGACCCAGTTAACGAGGCCAGGAAGCAGTGGCGCAAACACACCCTGCGGATTCCCCTTGGTATCAAACTTAATCAGCTCCTTTTGCTCGGACTGTCCACCTTCAAATGGACGATCGAACGGAATGGTGAGGCGGCGACGAGCAAGACCAGACGTGTAGTCAGTTGACTGAATAGCTTCGTTGGCGGTAATAATAACAACACCGTGGTACTGGAAGGGATCCATCGCATCGCCCTGATATTTACGCTCAGCACGAATCCAGTCACAACCTGTGATGGCCTTAAGTTTTGATACGGAGCCACCCCAACGGTCGGCATCCTGGAACAGCAGCAACTTTTTATTGAAGCAATATGCAGCTTCAAATCGGTTCTTCTCCAGGTTCTCCATGTCCGTGGAGTAGCAGTTAGCTTTACCAACCAGTGCAACTGCCAGGTTTGCGTAGGTAGATTTACCCGACTTACCAGGTCCAACAATCTCAAGGAACTTCTGAGTTTCGTAGCGACCCAGAAGGGTTGCCCTCAGCCATGCACGCAGCACTTGAGTGCGCTTCCAACTGTCGTGTTGGGTGTGCTTCAGCCATTGGACAATGGCTTCGCATGTAGCAGACGGGTCATACTCATAGGGCATTTGTTGCGTCATGTACATGTTCCGATTAAACGGAAGCAGTTCACGCGTTGCCACATTCAAGATGCCGTTCGTGAACAGCAGGTAGTCAGTGCCGTCATACCACTCACTGAATGCCAAGGACGCCTGGAGCTGAATGAAGACATCATTCATCATGTTCGACGTGAAGCCCTTGGGAAGAAACTTGCCAAGCATCGAAAGATCATGGCGAATCTTGCCCATCGCCTCAATTTTTGTCAGCGGCAACCAGACATGTTGACGAGTGTCATAAACAAAGAACTGGTTATGTGGCAGGCTGTACAGCACATCGCCTTTGTACTTACCTAGGAGTACATCAGCAATTTCAGATGTAGATGGATTGCGTTTGCTTTCTTCTACCGTCCTGACATCTTCGCCCATCCTCATGGCTTCCTCAAGTGAGTTAGCGATATGCCCAACGCTAGACATCAAGCGCTCCTCTTTTTCTTTAGGAATTGTTACGACCATACCTTCGCCTTCTTCAATGGCCTTCAGCTTTGCTGCTGCAGCCTCAAGCGTCTCGTCATCTACGCTTTCTGCCCGATAGTCCTGGGGCACGACAAAGCCATGCTCCTGGGCAGTCTGGATGAGGGTGCCAATGCCACGACCACCGCCTTTACTAAAGGACAGCCAACGCTTGTGACACTCACCTTCCCGATACTTGTCCGACTGTTGCGACCAGTTATCCCAGTCATCTAACAGAGATTCGTCCAGGCTGTGGAGCGACTGACCGATCATGATCCAGATGTCATAATCATCCGCAGCTTCCGGCGGTAAAGCCCACATTGCCTTGACGGCCAGCTTCATGTCACGGTCAACGCTGATCACACTGTGAACAACGCTGCTTGGCATGACGACCCGACTGATCTCAGTCGACGGAATACCATGCTTTACATTCTTGTTAATGATGGCAGCCAGCAACCATTCCGGGAATTCAGGCAGTTCCTGGGACCACTCAAAACCACAGCCTTCTCCCGTAAAGTAACCATCGGTCTCAGGGTGCAGACCCATTAACACGCCTTGGTGCTTCTTCCACAAGATCTCAAGCTTTTCTTTGTCTCCTTCTGCGTGCCACGTATATTTGTTACGCGCAAAATGCTTATGTTTTTCTCGGTCTAAACGGTACAGTTTCCGTTCACGTCCGATTTTGCCACTGAAAATCGTCAGTGTTGGCGGCAGTGCGTCTTGTAGGGGTAATCCGGAGATGTCTTCGAGTAACTTGTAGACACTCGGGCCATCAACATCCACCCACACCAAACCATAAGGATGGTTGTAGACAGGCCCGCCCAGTAGCCCGATGGCTTTGCAGTCTCCCGTGGTAAGTTCTTCTTCAATTTCTCGTACGCTAAAAGGTTTGTTTTGCCAGCCTGCGACATACGGATCCTTGTTACCGCCTAATGGCGTTAACGGCCAATCGATGGGGATGTAGTCGAGACGAATTTCGCCGGGTTTCAGGAGTTGTTGGTTTGCGTTCATTGGGCTTCCTTGGTGTTTTGTAGTTCTACTTTAAAGTCTCGCTCGGCGAACATCCCATCCTTGAGGATGGTAAATGCATGGAGGTGCATGTATGTAGGCAAGAGAAAACAATCCCCATCCATCGCATTCGTCATGCGACTTTGGAGCGTGTTTATCCACTCGCCCATGAAAATCGGAATTTCCACAGGAGGGCTTGACTTGTGTGTCTCTTTATCCTACGGCCGGCAATCTAGGGGCACCATCAAAATTTCGTTAAATCACTAAGTCTTATGAGACTCATCCAAGGTAAGGTGACTGTTTTTGTCGACCTCATCCCAGTCGTCCATTAGCTTGTTATAGACATCTACAGGATCTTTACCAGTCTCAATACAAGACGAGGTTGCGACAGACCATGCGATACGCTTGCGTCGTTCCATGGGATCATCAGTATTCCAGGGCATGACTTAGATCAGATCAGGGTCGTACACATTGCAATGTTCAATCTGTTTGTAGTACTCTTCTACTACTTTTAGCCAGTCACCCCTCAGGGAATCCAAGAACTTTCGGGAAATCTTAAATACTTGTGTACGAACAGGCGTTGACACCAAGATGGCTGCCTGCTGGACCCGCATCCCAAGAGTCTGCTCAATACCTAGGTCATAAGCAGCAAGTTGTTTGCAGGTCTTTTTGAATTTCATGTGACCACCCAAGAGATCACGCCATTCCATCGACCCCTTCTCCAGGTCCTTAGGCCACTTGCGGCTATACGGTTTGACACTGGTCTTGAGGTCAGCAAGCGTCAGTTTGTTCCCTACGACACCAATGATGTCAGGTGAACCCACCCAGGCACGACCCTCATCATCATGGGCCCATACCCTACCAATACCATCTTCCGATAATGTGAATTGATGCTTGTCCAACAGAGGAGTTTCAGCCCATAGCACCTCATCAAACTGATCAAGAATCCCTGGCATACCCGACCAAAAGTCCTGGTACTCTTCAGCAATTTCAGGGTTCTTATCCCCTTTTAGGTAACACTCCATGCCATAGTGGATAGCAGTTCCACGTTCGGCAGCAGCTTCCTTTACGCCTGGATTGTTTTTACTCCACATCTCCAGCTTCCGTTTGTTAGCTTCGGAGGCTGTCTCTGAAATAATTGTAGTTACACTGGGCGCCGGCCCTGTTACAAACGGTGTATGGTAGTGTCGCTTTCCGTTAATTGTAATACGGGCGGGGCGGCTGTTCAGCTCCCGCATCAACTCTGGCTGCTCTTGATATTTCAGCGACCATGGATCGCTTGATTCAATTCTAGCAACCATTGAAGGTTTTGTATATTGCTGTTATCCTAGCGTATAGACCTAGTGACTGACAATGGAAAACCAAAGGCAAACAATTATATGGCTGATTGCCGCTATTGTTCTTGTTGTAGGGGTTGACGCCTACCTGTTCATTGCCGAAGTCTTCAAAAACCAATGAACAAAGCAGTGCTCTGGATCCAAGAATGGTACAACTGTCTCTCCTGGATCGCCCAAGAAATTGTCAGTCGGTATTGCCCCGATCTTGACATGACCAACTTCCCGACCCATCCTGAGGATTACCTCTGGTACGCCGAGCGTTTTAATGGGAGGGCTGCTATGCTTGCCGTGATCTTTATCCTTCAATGGGAGTTGGTAACCCACAAATCCATTTGGGAGTTCATTGGTGTCTATTAATCTCACCAGATTTTATTACGACATTGATGACGAAGAACGCACCGGCATCTTAAACCAAAGCATCTTTGATGATGTTGAAACAGTTAAAGCCGATGCGTTTGAGCTAGAGTTACAATCCAAAGACATTGAATACATTCGAGTCGACCTGTGACCCAAGCAACTGACTGGACCACGTATTTTTCCGAGATCAAACTTAAGCTCGGTGCGCGTGCCAACGGGTTCCAAAAAATTTTCGACCACCTAAATGGGGTCCAAAACCCCATCATTATTGAGACGGGTACCTACCGAGAAGAGAATAATTACACGGGCGACGGTTGCTCGACTCTTCTCTTTGATACGTACGTCAGCTGCCATGGCGGCCAACTGATCTCCATTGACATTGACCCAGAAGCTTGTGAGTTAGCCGCTGCAAGCACCGGCAATAACACTGAAGTTATCGAGTCAGACTCGGTCGAATTCCTTGGCACCCTAGAGGGACGCTGTGATCTGTTGTACCTGGACTCGTACAACATCTCTGATTGGAACAATGATTGGGCACCGGCTGCTCATCACCTCAAGGAATTGTTTGCCGCCAAGAACATCATCAACCCTGGCACCTTAATCATTGTTGATGACAACATCACATCTCCACAAGGTCAGCGTTTAGGCAAAGGGCGCTTGATCCATGAACTAATGGAATCCCTTGGTATCCCTTGCTTCATTGATGCGTATCAAGTGGGTTGGGTCTGGGAAGAACTGCAGTAAACCCTACTGTTTTTTTCGGTCTATCCCATAGTCATATCCACAAAGATACGGCACACTTAACAAAGTATTAAACGTGGGGATAGAATGCGACAAGTACTTCTTCTACCAAGACAGCCCAAAGGTTCTGAAATGACTCTCTCCAATCAGGTTAAGCAAGCTGTTGAGGAAGCCACCGTAAATTTACGTGAGGCCCTTGCGTTTGCTGCACGCACTGAGCATCCCGTAACGATTAACGCCTTGACAGATATTCTCATGCACCTAGAGGCACTGGAGACTATCGAAGAAATTATGGATAAGTTTTGGCAAGCAACACAACATTCCCAATAATTTTGGCCAAGTATAAATTTTCATCGGAGGCTGAACGCCTCCAGAATTATTTTTGCGAACTTGAAGCCAAGATCCCGAATCCTGGTAAGGACTGGGCACGATCTGCCAAGGAATGTAAGTGGCTTAAAATATTAAGAGAAAGAGAATCAAAGTTGAGTGGCACAAGACGATAGCAAGTATTCCAAACCGGAGTTACGTGAGGGCATCAAAGATCGCGTGATGGCCGGCTCCAAGGGTGGCAAGCCAGGCCAATGGAGTGCACGCAAAGCTCAGCTTGTTGCTCAGCAATATGAGAAAGCAGGCGGTGGATATAAGGGTGGCAAGGGTGAAAAGCAAAAGTCCCTAGAGAAATGGGGTAAAGAAAAGTGGCAGACCAAGGACGAGTACAAGAAACGCGGTAAGGCTAAGGCTGCAGCCAAGAGGTATAAAGATGGCGAGTGATAAAGCTATTCAATCTGGTTATACCAAGCGTTACCTACCAGAGAAAGCGTGGGCGTCATTGTCTAAAGAAGAACGTGAGGAGACTGACCGTAAGAAACGCGCTGGCAGTAGAGAAGGAAAACAATTTGTACCTAACACTGAGACCGCAAAGAAAGCTGGCAAAGCAGCCCGTGCATCTAAACGTTATAAAGACAAATAGCTCACGTATACTTAATAAAGATTCCCGATCATCATGGAAAAGAAAAAAGCTATTCCCCCCAAGAAAGCTACGTCTTCTGCTAAAGGCAAAGCTGGTGTATCTGATAAGCAAGCTGAAGCTCGTGAAAAGTTTAAAGAAATGATTGCCAAGAAAAAAGCAACCGCTGCTAAAAAGAAATAAGGTATCGCGCTATACTTTCAGTGCTCAATACACACGTCTCGTCCCCGTAGGTATTGGCGGTAAGTAGTCAGTTTTAAATCTCGGCTTGAGCAACCGAGATTTTTTTTGTTAGAATATGTTTTTAAACATAAACATGACACGCGACAATTTTGGTGGCCGCCCTGGCAAACCTTCAATCAATAAACCCAGCTCTGGTGGCGGCGGCAAAGGTAAAGGTAAAGGCTCTGCTACCCCTTCAATTAACAAACCTAGCTCTAGCAGCGGTGGCAGAGGTAAAGGCTCTGCTACCCCTTCAATTAACAAACCTAGCTCTAGCAGCGGTGGCAGAGGTAAAGGCTCTGCTACCCCTTCAATTAACAAACCTAGCTCTAGCAGCGGTGGCAGAGGTAAAGGCTCTGCTACCCCTTCAATTAACAAACCTAGCTCTAGCAGCGGTGGCAGAGGTAAAGGCTCTGCTACCCCTTCAATTAACAAACCTAGCTCTGGCGGCGGCGGTGGCAAAGTTAAAGGTAAACCCGGTGCACCTACATGGTAAAAACATTAAATAAGTTTGTTATAATTCTGAGTGATAGAGGCCAGGTCCCTGTGCGCGTTAGGCAGATAGCCTAGAAGGCGATACACCTGATCCATCATCGAAGTCCTGGGTTTCTAGGCCGGAGGTTTAATTACCTTCGCAGATTGATTCCCTGGTGCGCCCTCGACCCACTTGGCAAGCGCGACGAATCAGTAACACCCCCTATGCTTAGCTCCTATACATAGACCATTTTGTTGGCGCCAACAATATGGTTTAAGGATGATGCACAAACCTGGGGGTCACTCAACCGGTAGTCCAGTGGCAGGACACCCCGACAAGGGAGTTAGATAGCTGGTTCGATTCCAGCACGGTTGATTCACCTGGCTTACTCTTTAATATTTTAAAATGCCAAAGTCAATTACACTTCCCCCACAAAAACGGTTGCATGAATTGTTTGATTACAATGAAAATACAGGAGTTTTTATTAGAAAAACTTCACGAGGAAGAGGTAAAGCAGGACAAGTAGCAGGTAATTTAGATGATTGCGGTTACTTGCTGCTTGTGATTGATGGTAAAAAATATAAAGCACATCGTATTGCGTGGATGTACGTTCATGGAGAAGACCCAGGAGATTTAGAAATAGAGCATATATCACGCAATCCCGCTGAGAATTTTATTTTAAATTTAAGAAAAGCAACTCGTTCTCAAAACAATGCAAATAAAAATAGTAAAGGATTTAGAAAACTTTTAAATGGGAAATATACAGCTCAAATTAGAATAAACGGTAAACAAAAATATTTAGGAACATTTGAGTGTCCTTTACTTGCTCGTCTTGCCTATGAAAAAGCTGCAAGAACATATTTTGGAGAATTTGCAAATTGTTAATCTTGCCCGCCTGGTCCGAGACAATTGGATAGTACGGCTGCTGCGCTGCAGGGCGATGTAGGTTCGAATCCTACCCAGGTGCTTTAGAGTAAGCAGACTCAAGCAAGTCAAATGAGTTACCTCAATCACAACCTGCCTACGTTTACGTGCTACATCCGAAACGAATTCTTATACAACCACAAGCAAGGCCATGGCGAGGTTACGTTGTGCGATGTACACTCAGTAGCCTCCCTGGAGAAGCACGTCCCTTTGTTTGAGGTCTTCCTAGAGAATGGTGTCAACTGGACGAGACGTCCCATACATGCTCTCTGCTGGAAGCCGGACGCCCTTAAGCCTGAGCTTAATGAATGCATGTGGTGGGATTGTTTCTCTCCGTATATTGATGTGCAAGTCCGGTCACGCCTCTCAAACTTACGTGCCCAGCTAATCAATTTTAAAGGGGAGAAGAAGGGTGGAGTCTACATGTTTACCCTTGACTGGTCATGGGAATCTAAATCAACTCTTAATACAAACTTCAGTGAAACACCCGAGCATAAGTGTGCACACTTCTTCCGCATGGACGATGGCAACTTCTATGCGTATCCCAACAACCGGGTCATTTGGTACGATGATGCGTGGCTAAAGAACCGTATTGAAAAGAACCCTGGTTACGAGATTGACCTAACTGAGTACAGCGTAGAAAACTCACGGATGATTGAAACGTCCGATCATTTTATTTACGAGACAACAACCACAAGCGACCAGTGATTTACTGTTATATTTATTGCAGTAATGCTTGGCTTTGGTGCCAACTTCCAAAGAAAAGCTCCAGCGCAATAGACAAAAGTTTCTTGAGTACAAGAAGACTTTGAATTGCCAGCACTGTGGGTTGGATGATCATCGTGTCCTTGAGTTTCACCATGTTGGTGACAAGGACCATAACATATCAAATATGGTTAACCACGGATACGGCTGGCGCCGTATCGAAGAGGAAATAAAGAAATGTATTCCACTATGCTGCAACTGCCATAGACTTGAGCACTGGGTTGGCTAATGCTTAGTGCTTTTTTATTTCATGAATTCAAAAGGATCATAACCTTGTTTTACTAACTGATTGTATAGCTGCTCGTGTTGTTTCATTTTTGCAGCATACGAAGGATCGAGAACTCCTTCCGTAGTTTCTGTTTTTCCTACTGCATTTAAATCTTTTAATTGTTGAGTAGTGTCTTTAAAGTTTTGGATTAAACCTTGATTTCTAAAATCATGAACGGCTTTTTGCGCCCTGGGAAATAGCCCAAAAGGATCCAATGTTTGTTGAACGATTTCTTCGCCTTGTTTTCTTAGGTTGTTTCCATATGAGGATTGACCTTTTTCATCGATGAAAGGACTTGCATAATTTAATTGTTGCGCATATTTAGCAGCAAAACGTTCGGCGCGATCTTCTTCTGGGGCGTCTAAATATTGCAACGCTAAACCACCTGCCACTTGCAAAGGTGCCGGCTTACCTAATGTTTCACTGAGACCTGTTAATGCTCGTCCTGCAACACCTCCATATGAATAGATTTTTTTATCCGCTGGATTTAAATGCCCTAGCTCATGTATTTCTAATTGTCGTTCTAGTTCAGTTTTGCCAGTTCCCGTGTAGCCATGGATCCCAACTTCATTAGAAAGCGGATTGGCATAGTGACTATCACCCCAAGAAGATACGACAGGAGCAAATATTGAAACAAGAGTAGGGGTTTTTGCAGGGTTAACAATCCTTCCTTTTACTCCAGTAATTCTTTCCAGTTCTTTTGCTCTCCCTGGAGCAACTTGAGGAGGAGATACAATTTTGGTCAAAGGCGAAGCTGTACCACCTCCAGGCAGCCAACCGCCGAGTTGTTTGTCTGCTTGTCCATAACCTTGACGGACTTTATTTAATAAGTTTTGAAATAAATCCATCAGCCATTCCTTAGCGTAGCTTTAACAAACCAAGCAGCTTTAAATGCCTGACCCACAAGGTCAGCCATGTAGTTTTGAATATCAATGGCACCTACCTTGGCAGCAATAGGCTCAAGCTTTTTGGCTTTCATGCCAAGCTCCTCAAGATTCTTATAGTATACCCCAAGCATGTCAGTTCCCTTGTAGGAAGTTACAGTTTGGATAGGAGGAGCTGCATCTTTAAGCCCACTACTACACATAGGAAGTAAATAATCCATGCTGCGAATAAACTCAGCAAGGGTATCAAACTGTTCAAGGTGCGTTTCATATTGATCTTTCAGGAATGCATGGACACCAAGGAAGTTACCGCCCTCGTAGTTCAGGTGGATGAGATGTGACTGTGTCTCCAGCTCTTTGAGGTAGGCACACAGAGAGATGCATTGCTGGATGAATGCACCTACATCACCACCAGCTTTAGACTTGGCAGGAGCTTTGGGTTTGTCCTGGGGTTGAGGAACGGGTTGAACCTGAGGGGTTTCAGCTACTTGGTACTGCTGAGGGGCAGGGGTATACATAGTCACATGGCAATAGTACTAGTTTATCAGGCTTTAATGCCTTAACGGCTCATCTCGATACCTCTTCCCAGTCCATAGATGCAAGTACATCAGAACCAGATTGTGCACTACTACTTGCAGTGGTAACTTCTAACGGTTGACCACTACACGTTTGAACCTTAATTACTTCGTAGCTGTTACTAGGTTTAGCTGGATCGCGGTATAAAGGCATTGGTTGTATTAATTGCTAATACCATTATCTCACTTAGGTTTTTTTAATCCAGCATGCCAATCAGAACGAAGATGGCCATAGTCCCTTGGCTGAGTGACAGAGACATCAACTGCTTTACATAAACCGCATGTACCCATGTGATGTGTAGCACAGTGATGAGGCGGTCCAATGTAGATACCCCGCTTAAACCAAGTGCCGTAAGTTTCACCACAGTCGTAGCAAACCCAGGCGGGATAATCGGGGTTGTTTGTTCTGGACATTAATCCTCACCTGGTTTGTTGAGATGGTTTTTACAACGCAAAAGATCTACTAGATCCTTTGCTTGTTCATATTCTTTTTGTACAACGTCCAAACTATCGACAGCTGCAGTCAGGAAGCATTCAAATAGTTCTGCCCCTGTCAAGATGCCGCTAAACTCAGCAAGAGTATCAGCAAAGTAGTCGATTGCTTTTTGTTTATTAGAAGGTACAGTCACTTGTGTTTGAGGTTCGTCAATGAGTTCTGCGTAGAAAGTGCGCCAGTCTGGCAATGTATCAACAGCATTGGATGAGTCATGTAGATTCTCACGTGAGTCTTTTGAGACTAACGGTTTATCTATTTGTGCGATAACTCGGTTTTTTTTATACCATTCCTGCCAATCTTGGATGACATTAATGGGTTCGTGAGGGTGTTCCATAATTAAAGGGACGCCCCACTATTGTGGACCGTCCAAGCAAAACAATATGTTTATTGTAAACCTTAAGAAACAACTGCGGCCTGTGCAGCCTGTAATGTTTCGTATTCCTCAATTGCTTTGAGTACTTCAAAGTACCGTTCGCGCATGATAGGGCCAGCTTCGGTTACGCAGAAACGTTCCCAAAGACCTGTGTAAGTGTGGCTAGCAGGTTTGTAGACCTGGTAGAGATGCTCCATAAAAGCAGCCTTCTCTTGTTCCAGGGGTACGTTCCAGGTTTCAAGCTGGTTCTTAAGCCAAGGAGTATCAAAGCCCCCGGTCGTGTTGAGTTTCTTGAGTAACTCTTTAGAAGCAGATGCCTTAGTCATTGGAATCAATTGCGGTGATGGATGTGAAAACGCCCTTGACGCTGGGGCTGGTCTCGAAAAGAAGATTGTCTAGTTCATCTTGAAGAGCAATGGCAATATCTTGGGGAGTCCGACCGCCAAAGCTGTCGTATTCAACCTCAAGGTCTACCGCAAAAGATACGGTAAGTTTTGGTACGTAAACAGGATCCATCTGATGGAGTAAATGCTTCAATACCTTAGCAGGTATTTAGCTTCCTAACAGACGTTCCAGAGAATGAGCTTGGTGCTCTTGGTAGTAACCAAGACGTTGTTGAATGATGTTGTAATAGTTAATTGCAGCATCAACCATTTCTTCGGCATCCATGCTAGCCGCCAAGTTTTCGTTGGCCAGCATAGATGCCGTCAAAATGACAACACCATGTTCCATTTTGGAACCAATAGTCGCGGAAAGAGGAGTCCCATCATTGGTGAATCCAGCAATCAATCTGTTTAGTACCGGATCGCCGCCCATGGAACTCCTACTGCTTTAACTATTGTATTGCAGTTTATTTACCGCATTTGGCAAGATGAAACCAATACGCATTAGCTGCGTTCTGGTGGAAGCGCTTGCCTACCAGCAGCTTGAGTTTCTTTTGTTCAAGCTCCTCAAACTTGCTGATGTTATAAGGCAGCACTTCTTCGCCATCCTTGATCATGTCAAGTTCAAGATTGTTCATCTCCAGTTGGAGATCAAAATCTTTTACTGCATGTTGATGACAGTTCATCTTGATGCGAGCGTCATCTGCATCAGCAGGTGCTTCAATCTTCAGGTAGAAGGTGTCCTGGATACTCGGATGCTTCCAGTTCCACTCGAGGTTCGGCATATATCCGCTTGGAACGGACGCTGTATTCTTGGATGACTTTGACTCCACTTGGGAGTTGTCGGCCCGTTTGATGGGCGGTGCGTATCGCATCGAGATTAGGGACGATTTTAGTTGTGGTTTTAGGTTCTGTTCTTTCGTCAAGAACTTCTCCTGACATTGAACGTAGCACAACTCGTTTGGTTGTGGTGATTTCTTCTTCAATGCAATAATCTGCTCGCTCTTCAGTGTGCCAAAACTCCGGGTCCGATGTAATCTCAACAGTTAAATCCTTCTTACGTGTAAGGGTAAACTGGTAGTTACGCCCACTGATCTTATTAGAATCAAGTGGTAGCGAACGCCGCAACCAACTTAACAAACCTTTGAGGGACCGCAGCTGGGATTCGTGGTGACGCTTGGCTTGCGTGATGAGATCTCCTTCTTTCTTGATGCGTTCAAGAGCATCCTCATGGGCCGCCATAGCGTAATAGATACGGTCGACCTTCTCTGAACGGAGAGAGGCACAGGCCTCCAGCTCAGCTTGCGCCAGTTCCTGGGACTCAGGAGTGAGGAGAGGAATACTGCGTTCCAGGGCACCATAGTGTTCGTAGAGTTTGAGGATGTTTAGATCCTTGAGTTTAACCTGAGTGATTTGAGTCATGACTTAGTTGAAGTTGGATTGAAATTTGTTAATGGCATAGGACAGCAGCATGCCTGCCGCTGCCCAAAGAATATCTTTCATCACCGGAAGTACGGCGGTAAACAAGGATTCAAACATGTGATTGAGTTGAGGTGGGTGGTCAGTTTTACGTCGTGACCAGGACGGTACATGCATGCCCTAAGGCACCTGGTCAGTCTACCAGGGTTTCGGCAATGCCGTCGAGTCCATTGGTTGTGACCTTAACCAACTCAGCAAGGTAGTCAGTCAATGCTTCGACCTTGGCATCGACGGATTTAATTTCATCCATCAAATCCTGACGCGTAAACATTGTAATTGGATCGTAAGAGCGCTCTGCAATTTTCTCAGGGTCTTCAGTCTTTTGGATCACACGAGCCTCATCATTGGCATCGTATGTAACACTCTCATACATTCTCCAAATCACATCATGGGGCCACCCATTAAGATCTACATTTTGATCCATTGATGCGCGAATAAGTGCACGCATTGTTTTAAAAAGAAACGTAGACTTCTCTTCAAAGATCTCAAGGTAGCGATCTTCATCAAGGCCGTAAGTGTCAATCGACATAGCAAGCAAGTGCGTTGGTTAATGCATCAATGATAAAGGATTTTTGTCCTTCTTCACCAAGGTTTGTCCAGTCTTCAAGATCTGGATCTTCATTGTCCCAATGAACACGGATAATGCAACCACCATCCTCTTCATGAATAACTTCTACTTCAAGCTTCTCAATCAAAGTCATAGTTAGTTTTTGATTAGTCATTTGAGCTGTGTTTGTTGCTTGAGGAACTCCACCATCAATCGGTATGCTTCACCAGCATCAGCAATGAACTGACCCCGGTAGTGGAAGCCTTCTTTGTCGAGGCGCATGACCTCTTCTGTTGGCGGTACATTGAATGTAATGCAGTTAGTTGGTTGCTCAGTCATTTCTTTTTGATTGCAGATTGAAGTTGTGGCAGTGCAGTACCAGGAAATGGTACGTAGCCAGCCTCCATCATATTGAAAAATAGATCCCAGGCATGCGTTTGGTTGAACACCTCCTTAGGTTTGTACGTACGCCAGTGAGTCAGTGGAGCCTGAGCACCAGACTTGGTATGCAGCAGTACAAACTTGCCATCGCTGAGGTGATCAACAGGAGGCGCATACCACCATGCCACACACTTGTCAGGTGTACCACTGAGCAATGCATTACGCACCTCAGTCCGTTTGCACAACAACTCACGGTACTTATGGAACCAAGTCAGGTGGATGCACCAGGGTTTGAATCCTTCAATCTCTTGTTGGAATAACGAAACATCAAGAAGTTGACGCTGAAAGGACCCACATGAACAGTAAGGTTCAGGAGTGCTGGCCTGAACACCGGAGGCGTTTTCCTCCAGCTCAGACTCCAAGTCAATTGGCCGAGTCGGACTCCGAAGCCCATCCGGCGCAACCAGATGTCCCAGATCCGTCTGGTCATTTTGGAGGAGGGCAACGACTTTACCTGGGTCTGACAGATGGATAAACTTGTCTGCCCAGTGTTGTTGGAGCTTGGCATTGGAAGTCAGGTGTCCGAGTGCGTGTGAGTAGTTCCAGCCCTTAAACATAACGTAAGCATTGTTATGCCATACGCTAGGGCCACGGTAATTAGGGCCAAGGTAAGAAAAGAAGTCCTTGAGTCGGTGAGTATACTGCTGGAACGCAGTCTTGATCAACGTCCGGTCGTAAGCCTGCTCATCACCATCACGACGCACCACAATACAATTGTCATCTCGCAGATAAATGCCAGAGATTTCGGTGTCATCAAAACCTGCATACGCACGACCAATATTAGACCGAGAGTAGATGAGGGCTTGAGCTGAGTTGAGTTCGGTTTGGAGTTGCATGAGTCTGAGTTAAGTTAGATGAAGAGGTCCTGGTCGTTCTCCTGGTGCTGCTCCTTGACATTCTTGCGTGCCAACTTGCCCATCCTATACGAGCCGAAGGCAGCCACGCCCCAAGCTACAGGATTTGCAATGAGTGCAGCGGCAGCACCCGCTACAAGAAACGTAACACCCGCAGCCTTGACAGCTGCTCTATCTTCAGGTTTCATTTGGTAATCCTTAACACAATCAAATGGTTTGAACTCAGTTTAAATGTAACAATTAGAATGGACCTAAACAATTTAATCTCATGTTGAAATTTGAATCATCTGCAGAGGATCTGTTTTGGCAAGAGAAAATGTTCAGAACAATTAATGACTGTACATCTCTTAGTGAACTAAAAGAAATTGCCGTGCTGTTGACAAAGATTGCAACAACACGACAAATGGCTATCAAAGGATTAGTGAATGATGCCCTTAACTTGATGCATGAGAATTACTCAAGCAAAGCCAAGGACATCACCGACTCACTCAGCTGAGGCTATTGTCCTCACCCGTGAGTTCATTACGGCCAGGCAAAGCTTTCACTTCGACTGCATCCATGGTGCGAGACACCGGAAGGATCTCGACACCTTCTTTGATGCCATAGGCACCGCCAAGCTTTTGCGCATCCTGCTTGGCATGGATGTTGATGTAATCATTGAACAGCTCTTGGTACTTCCAAGTAGATTCACGATCTTCATCAGGAATCGACATGCGACTCAGTGATTCGACTGCTTCTTCTTGGGTGCTGTAACCAGGAATGTCAAAAGATTCAATTGCACAGATCTCAACGTTGTTGGCTCCGCGCATTTCGTTGGCAAGTACTGGAGCAAATACGGTAGTTGCGTAGAACTTTTCATTGAAGCTCAGAGGTACTTCAGCATCCAGTGCCTTGCTCAGACACTTGGACATTTCCTTTTCATACATCTTGACTTTGTCGCTGACATCGGTGCCATTCAATCCCTTCAGTGTCAACACCATGGGGATCTTATGGGCACGCTTGTTGTCTTGGGTCAAGACATACACCAGGTACTTTGTACGTACACTGTACTTACGCTTGTAGAGATTGCCCTTGCTGCCTTCCAGTTCGGCTGCAATCTTGTCAGCTTCCCACATCTCTTTGACTTCAGGATTGTCAAAGGTGCCAATCGTCTGCCTCATCCCTGTGGTTTCCTCAACCATAAGGGGAGAACGTAGAAGGATCTGAATACGAGGCTCAACAAAATTGAGTCCTTCTTCAATTGAAGTGTTGGGAGCCATACCAAAAGTTTGCTTGTAGTTCCAGATAACTGAACCCTTAGCAAAGTCACTTTCAGTGGCATTCCATCCGCAAGTGTCAAGGTCCGAGTTCCGCACGAACCAACCTCGTGTCTTGGATTTGTTGAGGGGCTGAATAGTAACGAGGTTTTGGTAGCCTGAGACGAATTCTTTTGATTGAAAAAGTTTAAAAGATTCCAGGCCACGGGTTGCAAGCGCAGAGGTTTTCTTGGTAGTCATCGAGGCAGTCATAGTTTGTTCAGGGTTTGGTTGTGGACGCTTTTAACGCCATCCCGAGGCGGGTGCTCATACTAGGTCTTTGCAGCCAGCCACGTCATAGAGAGCGTGAGCCTTTGACAAAGCTTCACGTTCATCCAGGGTTTCCTGGAACGAGGAGTAGATGCTGTCCTCTTGGTACCCACAGCCCTTCATAAACATTACGAAGTGCTCAAGGATTTCATCAGTGGTGACACCATCGCTTTGAAATACGATGGTGTAATCTTCTTCTTCCAAAGTAAACTTCATCCGTTGATCAGCTTTCGACATTGGTTTCCTCGCTGTTGGATTCAAGCCGAAGCTTGCGTGCATCAGCAAAAACTTCTGCAATCAAGTAAGCAGACCTGGCAAGCGTTGCAACTGATTGCGCAAACTCTTCTCCGCTTTGTTCTTTCTCTCGGAAAAAAAAGCTTATGTTGTCCATAAAGAACTCATAAGCCACTACGTCCTCAAAAGAAAGAGGAGTGGAATCAAAGCAGTCAACTTGAATTGTCATGGCAATCAAAAGGGTTCTTCACTGAGAGTAGGTGCTGCGCCATATTGACCAGGCAGGTCAGGCAGGCCGCCACCAGAGGTACGTGTCCAAGGATCAGAGTCCTCTTCAACGCTACGTCCGCCCCATAGGCTAGCAACGTTCGTGGATTCAGCCACGGTTGTTTGCGTAGTCACTGTCTTTGGCTGAGAGTCAGCCTGCTTGGGTGCCAAGGTCATGGACACCAGCTGGATCTTGGTAAGGCTACGACGTTCTTTTGTTTCCTTATCGGTCCATACATCTGTTGCCAAGCGGCCACGGATTGTAAGACCAGTGCCTTTCCTGGTGAAGTTAAGCAGAAGTTCAGCTTGGTTCAACTTATCTTGCGCAGTGTTAATTGCGTAGAAGTTAAACAGATCAGCCTGGTTGCGACCAGTATTAACTGATAGTGTTTGGCTACAGATCATTAAGCCATCAGCTGTTGTCTTGAAGGCACGTGCATCATTCTGGTCAATGTCTTTGACACAGCGACCAGTCAAGATAACGTCGTTGAAGAGAGGGAATGCTTCAGTAATTTGAGCAACCACTCCTCCATGGAGTGAGTGTGCTTTTGCTTCAAGATCATACCGTAGCTTGGCGCCGTGAATGTACACACGTTGTCCCTTCTTAAGTTGCTTGAACTTGTCGCAGGACTTTCCGTATACATTGAAGATGAGATGGGTTGGAGCTTTGTTGCCAACTGGCGGAAGCGTTACTTCAGCACAGTAGTTGGAAGAGGTTGCACTGGTGTACACCTCACGAGGGTCCTCGCAAAGAATGGCGCAAACGTCAACGAAGTTCATTAAATCCGATGTGAAGTGTTAAAGCAGTTTAGCGTCTTACTTAGGACGGATTGATTTTACTAGTGCGTCTCCGCCCAAGTGTATCCAACTCTGGAGTCACCTTCAATTTTGCAACGAAAATCAAAGAAGTCCCCAGCTGCTGGGAAGGCAAGCATAGCCTGCTCCCTGATCTGCTCAGTGTTCACGGGGTTACACACAAGTTGAATCTCATCGTGGACCATGAGAGCCTGCTCCCACCCCTGGCCATATACCAAGCCAAGGTTCTGTTCAATGTTGTTGTGAATCGTGACAACAACTTGCTTCATGATAATTGCACCTGCTGATTGCAACAACACGTTCAACCCTTTGAATGCAGACCGGCAATACAAGATGCGACGGTCTAGTCCTATCAAGTAACTGCGGAATGCAATATTAGATTCAATCTTTTCCTTCAGTTGCTTCAGTGCTGGCACACCGGTCATGAATGAATCGATTGCGTTCTTTCCTAGTTTTCGCAGAACAAATTCATCTTTTTCATTCGGGTCAATAATTGTGCCCGCCTTGACGGCGCCACAACCATATAACATTCCGTACAACAAACGTTTACTGATATCACGTGTTTCAACATTAAACTTCTCTTGGTTGTACACATGAATATCAATATCAGGGTTAGTGACAATTGATGCGTACTCACCGTCATCCCAAAGGGCTAGGTACCCAGCAAGACACCTAAGCTCCAAAGCTTTAGCGTCGATCCCAATAAGATCCCAACCATCAGGAGCATGAAATAACGAACGGCATTCTTTTCCATAGGGTGAATAACCTGCAGGTACTTGACCCATGTTTGGATAACGATGTGCACAACGACCTGTGATGCATCCGTTGGTAACGACATCACCGTGCATACGGCCACTGTCATTGTTCACCAACTTGAGCCAAGCATTGTTGCCATCTTTAAGTTGACCTAGACGTTTAGCAACAAGCATGTACTCAGCCAATGCTTGTGCTTCAGGGTAAGGAAGCTTCTCCAATACTTCGTCATCAAGAATTGGATTACCTTTCTCAGTTGTCTTCTCTGGTTCCCAACCGTACTTACTTTTGAGTCGGTCAACAATTTGTTGGCGGGACCCAGGATTGAACTGTTCAGTCCTTACCTTTTCAAAGGGCACACCCTTGACATAGCCACGAGTTTTATTGTTCACCTTAGGGGTGAACAAACTCTTGTGTTCAATAGGTGGAAAAATTTCCTTTAGCTTTCCATCAAGTTGTTCTTTCTTTGCTCGTAAATCATCCACGAGATCAAGAGCTGCATCAACATCAAATGAAATACCTGATCTAATTTGTTTGTTAATCGCGAGGGCAAAAGAATGCTCAAGCAATAACGCAGGCTCTGGATACTTTTCTTTAACGATGTGCTCCCATAGTTTCTTAGTGACATTGACATCTTGGACGCAGTAGTCAAGCATCTCCTGGGAATACTCACTGAAGTCTTTGAAGTCGATCTTGTGATCGGCCAGCCGCCATCCCCAAGCCTTGAGGGATGCAGATCCCTTGAGACCCTTCGGAACCTGCGGATATTGTTCTTCGTCACGACCGTAGAGAACTTCCTTGGGCCAGATGAGCCTGGTGCAGATGAGTGTGTCAATGATTCGTCCGTTGAGTTGGATTGATGGATGCAGTTTACTTAAGACAGGAACGTCATAAAACAAGATGTTGTGGCCGATTAAAACATCAGCGGTTGCCAGATGAGCAAGAGCGTCAGCAATGCGATCAGGCCCATAGCTAAAAGTTTGTTGGAGTCCAACGTCATATATGACAATGCAATGGATGACCGTCACATTATCATAGAGACCATCGGACTCCAGGTCAAAAATTAACCAACGTTCATCGTTGGAACCGGGCAACATCTTGAATTGAGAGTTCTTCACTGTTGATGCTGTCGTCATTCTCTTTGATCCAGCTCAAGATTTTCTGTGCACCCGAGCGGTACGGATGACTAAATACCTTGGATAATGCAGAGTCTGAGTCTAGCGGAATCAACTCAAATTTATTAGAAGAACTGGAGGCAGTCACCCCGTAAGGTTCGTTCCACCTCCAGCAAGCAAGCATGTAAGACATCTGTCAATCAAGAAGACTGACAGATGTTACCGCATTTATCTAGGCACGCAAGATCCTACAGATTCTTTTTTGATTTGCCTGTGTCTTTTTATATGACAGTAACGACATAGAGGAATAACAGTTAAAGGTTCATCATAGTTTTCATGGTGATAATCGCTAGCAGGTTTTTTGCAATCAAGACAGACACAAGTCGAAAGCTTAGGAAGAATTCCTTTTTCAATTGCCGACTTAACGGCCATGCGAGCTTGTGTTTTAACAGGATTTAACCTGCGTTCTTTTTCGGCTGATTTTTGTTTACTTTTTTTCCATGTTTCAATGTTCTTTGTTTTATAAGAAGTTTGAATTTCTTTTATGCGTTCTTTATTTTTGTGTTCCCATTTTTTATTTCTAGCATTACAACAATCAATACAGGCCCCGGTTTTTGTACCGGGGCGAGGAGGATACCTCCTAAGACTTCCGCATTTAATGCAGGGTTTATTTTTTGTGGGTTCGTCCATACCCAATAAATCCTCCTTCTTTTTTCCGTGTAGAAATTGCTTGGCTTGCTTCTGATCCTGCTCGTTGAGATCCATGAACCAAAAGAGCAAATGGCTTAGAACCCAAGCATAACTCATCAGAATGATCAATCTCAAGACCCAGCTCTGCTGCCTGTTCTTCTGTGTACACAACGTAAGCAACTCGCTGGAACACAGCGCTGTACTTGGGGATCAAGTAGTCGAGTGTCCCACCGCAAGATGCGGTGAGATAGAAGTTGGATGGAATCTGGTTACGCAGGTTGTACCACATGCCAAGAGACTTGGTGTAGGCATAGAACTTTTGCTTGGGTCGCTGGGCAGCAACCATTAGCCAAGCCCGCATGTAGTTCTCAGTCCAAAAGTCACCAGACTCATGGACACGCACCAGATCCTTAGGTGCTTGCATGGTGAGTGACAAGTCGATCAAGTCACGAAGCAGCACGGCTTGGTTGCCATTGGAATGGATGACCTCACGGATAAGATCCCAGTTGTGCCAGCGTGCCGCACGAACGTTGGGCCGCACCTCTGCCATGGCAGCAAAGCAACGGAACTCATCTGCTTCTGTGCCCGTGTACTGGGGCAGGTCAGTGATGAGTCCTGTGACACGGTCAGCAAATGTCTTACAGACACCAGCGTGTGGGCATGAGTGGCCAGCAGGCAGCGAGAAGATCAGACGATTCTTGAGTTTGCCGTTGCCGTTGGAAAATTTGAGGAGTTGCATTGGTGTTGAATGCGATTGATAAGCGGAACTAATGAATGAGTTTAGGGACATCTCGGGTCCATATTCCCGTGCGGGAACTTTACCAGACCCCTTGCGGGGCAAGCAGTTTAACGTCTTGCTTAGGACGGATAGGCTAAGACAATAAGTCAAGCCAGTGTTTGTAAATCCTTTTGGTTATATTGTTAAACACTTCATCTTTACCTTTAAAATCTTCTTCAAGGACTTCAGGGATTTTCCCTAGCGCTTTTTCTGTTTTGTTTTTTAACTCTTCAAGATTCTTTTGTGTTACTTGGACCATGTGTAGAAAAAGTTTTAAAGCTTTTAATTCATTCTGAGCATTCAAAAAAGTTTGGCAGGCTTCCTCTGGGTCAGAACAAGTAAGAGCATCTACTTTATCGAATACACAAAGACGCATATGCGAAAGAAGAAAATCAAAATTCCTTAGCTGTTTACCAAGTAAGCATGGGGCAGACACAGAAGAGTCAGCGTACTTTTGAAGACCTGAATCAACGGCCAAAGCAAAAGAAGAGATTGGAGGAAATTTAATTCCAACAGTTTTATCTTTTGCTGCATAACCATACACACTCAATAACTGCAAGCTATCCTTTACGCCATAGGTTACGTTAACTTCTTCGTCTTTGCTGTAAGCATGAGAAGCTACAATCGTAGTTCCCTCACTCTGTAGAAAGCTTCCTTCATATGAATGGTTACAAAAATCAATCCATGGCACTAAACCAACAGAAGACCAAGTCCTGGTTAAAGATGCAAGAACACTACGAATAGCTTGTTCTTTATCTACTGTATGCCCAGGGATTTGACTTGCCCATTCAATGAAAGAATCAATTTGCTCAAACACGTAAAAATTATCATGCAGTTCTTTTCTTTGTTTTCCAGTCAGCTTTAAATAAATTTTAAATACCTCATGGTTTTGTTCGTACCATTCATACGTCGGCAATGCATTGAAGTAATAAGCGTAACCATCAAGTGCTGTGGCCCCATGATTTGTGTAGAACTGATAAAGATATGCAGGAATAATAAGTGTTTTACGAATACTTGAAATATCTTCTTTAGAATGTTCAATACATTTTTCTGCATTAAAAAATGCGTTCTTATTTAAAACAACAAGTGGTTCGTTTTTCTGCAATGCAGCTGATGTAACAACCGTACGATCCCCATTGGGAGCAACTTTAATACTTAGCTTTGGATTCCAATAGCAATTGTCAACTTCTTTAAAGAAAAGTTTCCTGGCTTCTTCGGGATGCATTTACGTGAAAGTTAATTCATTGTCATTGTAACCATAAAAAAATATATTTGACAAAGTTCAAGGCATTGCGGATGTAGAGCATTGAGTCTGTGTACTCACGTCCATCCAATCCACCTAGCACAAGAGCTTCCCAGTGCTGAATGGCAAGTTCTTTAATTGGGTATTCCATTGGGTTCAAATTCCTTTTTAAGTTTTTCGTACTGTCTACGTTTCCTTTCTGCAGCTTTAATTTTTTTCTTCTGTTTTTTTTCTTCAAGCTCTAAACGAGCCTGGAACTCAACATCGGTTTCCATGCGTGTTTTATAAAGGTATGGGAAATACCCTTCACCATATTTATAAGGTACTAACTCAATACCCTCCCATCCTTCATTGATTAATTCTTTTATATAATCCATGTACTCATCTAATGTTTGATCGTACTCCACTTCAAACAGGACATAATCGTAATCACGAATCCATTTCTTAGAAGGTTTGTCAGTCATTCGAATACAGCCTCACCAATGATGGGGAATTGTTCGCAGAAAATCTCTTTGATTTCTTCTGCAATTTGCCTGTGCTCAAGCTGAGTGCTTACATCACAACGCAGTTGCAAGTAGTGGATCCATGAACGGAGTGTTCCATTCATATACATCTTTGTCTTGGTTGCAATAGGAAGTACAGCACGTGCGCATTCCTTGGCAACACCACTGCTAACCATCTCGCGATACAGATGTTCTGCATCTTCAAACAGATGGCCAATGCGTCGGTAGTACCCAGCAATTACATCAGGAGACAGGTCGTCAATACTATTCTGACGATTCTTGATGTCTTGCCTACGTAGATGTGGAATCACTGAGGATCCCAATGCACTTACGTCTGCATACCGCTGGCTAAATTCCTGGAAGCTGAAGGACCTATGTCGAAGTATCTGTGCTGAAATACCACGAGTTGTTTCGATTTCAACACAAAGATTGGCCATCTCAAATGGTGAATGATGCTTGTGATTAATCAAGTACTTCAACAGGCGTGGCGCTGTATCCATGTTGCCTTGGTTTGATGGCGCACTTACGCGTGCCATCTTCACAATCATTTCTTCTGCATTGGGAGTTACCCAGACTAACTTGGCACTAGACATTGTCATCACCTGGAATTTCGTTTAGTAAAGCATAGTCACCAATGATTGCAAGCGCTGCTTTGTTGTAAGCACGTGCTGCATCAATCTCATTGACATGGTTGCCAAGGTAGTAACGCTTCCCTTTGAAGGTCAGCATTGCCCTGTACATCCCTTTGTTACCTCGGCTTACACCACGGTATTGACTGAAAGCAGTAGCAGGTCTTGGCCTAGATGCCTGAGAAAGATAGAAGTCTTTATCAGTCATCTTCCTGGTGAGATAACTAGCCATTGATGTTCTCCAGCTCGGCGGCGATGACGAGAAGTTGGGCGCGGATCTCGTCCATAGCGTCCCAACGCACAAAAGGTGTGCCGATTAGTGGAGGAGCAGTCTCTGGCACCACTTGATCCGCAGCAGCTCGCAGGGCGGCGGCAGCAATCCAGCGGGATTCGTTTAGGCAGTCATCTGGGCCATAAGAGTTGGCGCCATTCGCCGCATCCAGCACCGCCTGCGCGGCGGGGGAGAGTTCAGTCATTAGTGTTCTCCAGTTCGTTGGCAATGTCTAAAATGTCTTGCCGAATATGGTCGGCTCCCTTAATGCGTGATGCTAATGCATAAAGAGTAGCAATAACAATTTGACGGGAATACGAATCAGGTTCTACTTCCCATTCAGCAATAGCATCAAGGATTGCTTGACTGGCAGGGGAAAGATCAGTCATCAAGTTGCTCCAGTGCTAAACGAATGGTATCTACCTCGGATTCACTCCAAAAATCTTTTGGATACTTGAGTGTCTCCAACGCCTGCTCTTTCAAGCTCGGCGGCTTGGGGCGCATTGCTTCTTTTAAGGATTCACCCATTGGAGTAATTCTTAGATGCGGTTCATTCAAGGTATTGTAATCTAGCCACTCTGCATCTTTTGCAAGTTGTTGGTCTGCGCCCCATTGGGCGGCAGCGATGCAGATGCGCTGCTCAAAGTTCGTCGGCAATGCGCCGATACAGTCGTTGGACTCGGTGGCTTGAACCCACTGCTCCACCAGCTCAGGCGGTGGGGTAATCGGGTGTTCAGTCATGGTAATCAGTAAACAACAGTTGTTTCACGCATGAGTTTCGGAAACTCATCGAGGTGACAGATGCGACCACGTGCATGTTCGCATGGTGTTTGCAGATGATCCCATTGGATCACAAGAAACTTTTGGTAACCACCAGACTTAATCTTCTTGGAAGTAAAGTTAACTACTGTTCCGTACCGTTGGCTGCGATACTTAGCTACCTCTTCCCTGGCTTCAGCACGTACTGCAACCATGCCATGAGTCTTGGGGCGTTCGGCAACACGGTCACCAACTTGAAAGATTCGATTGGTTCTGTTTGACATTAGACGTGAGTCCAGACTTTACGGTTGACAATCTTTGAAACATGTCCACGGTTAATACCGTAGATAACTGAGATAGCAAAATTAGTTTTGCCTTCTTGTTTCAACTTGCGGATGTCCAAGATGTTTTGCTCAGTCAACACAGAGAATCCATTTTTAGATCCTTGTGTATCAGGAAGCTTACCGCTTTTCTTAGGACCACGCTTGTACACTTCATACTTTTCAATAGTACGAAACTTACAACCGCAATCCAAGCAACGGATGTAGCGCTTGGTTAATGTCTCGTGATGATCAGTACACGTGACACGTGTGTTAGTTGATTGACACTGATGGCATTTCATTTGTTTCGTTGGATTGAAGTTGATCTAGGTCAAGAGCGTCAAGCATGTCGACAGTTACATGCGGGCTAACAAACTTAAAGCAGTCAACAATTAAATCATGTTTACGCTCCAATGGTTTGTAGTAATCAAACAGAATTTCTTCTGCCCGATCAAAGCCGTCATACTTACCAGTCAATTTCTCAAGTACAAACCCAGGCATTGAATCTACAATTGCTGGTACAAGTACCTGACAAACTGCATCCCATGCCCAATCAGGGATGTGTACAACAATCTGATCAATGAGATCTAAATCAATAGTGTCGTGTTCAGTCATAGAGAAAGACCCCCGCTTGCGCAGGGGTCCGAACATTCCGCATAGATTCTACGCTGCTTGGGCCTGCGTGTCTACCACCTGATCTAGCATTCCGTTTTCCTTAAGGCGGTCAAGCATGCCGCACATGATGTTGGCATGGGCATGGGTCTGCTCCATGAAGGCACGTGCACGCTCTGCTGACATGACATGGATGCCACCATCAGGAGCTACGTACCGCCAGCTGCCATCAGGCTGTGGATCGCCCTGGAGCGCAAGCCGCTCAGAGTTGTGGACGTACTTGATCTCTAAGTTGTGGTAGTCATGGAGACCATCCTGAGCTGTCCAGGTAGCACCAATGTTGTAACGCTGGTCGGCATCTGAATATGCATGGAACTCAGGGATGATGTGCTTGAAACAGGCAAAGATGTTCATTGTGTTTGAGTTGAGTAGATGGGTGATACTTGGGACTTATACCTTGCGGATGCCCAAGTTTAATCAAACTTTGTTTGTTACATATTGATAAGCATTCATAGCAATAGCTTTATTGCTATCAGCTACTTCTTTCAATAGTTTATTAGTCTCTTTCAAGACATTGGCTAGTTCACTGATTGAAAGTACAATGTCTTTTGTATCAATTGCATCAATGGAGTCTGAAACATCTCCTATGCAAGCAGCAATGATGTCAAGATAATTGTTTTGAGCTGACATAATTCAAATGTGCAATGTGTAGTTTGGTACCCGAGGTGAGATTCGAACTCACGCTGGAGCGATTTTAAGTCGCTTGCCTCTTCCGCTGGGCTACTCGGGCTCACTTGGACTTATGCTTACATCAATTGATGCATGCTGCCAAGTGTGGTCATGGGGTAATGGCTCAGTGCCATAACTCCACGTATCATAGTCATCTTCATTGCGAGGATCTTCTGAATCAACTAACACATAATCAGGTGTGCCATGAGTATGTATGTACTCACCAAGATTGGAGAGTGCCTGTGCTAGGAGTTGGTCGTCGGTGTACTCAGTCATAGGTGAATGCCAGCCCTAGTATCGAGGCCACGACTGGCAAGCTGTGCGGGCTCGCCTACATCATAGCTTATTTAAACGAGCAAAAATGCCATGATGTGCAAGAGCTGCTTGATTATAGACTTCTGCAGCTTCTTCTAGATTTGTATACGTTCCCAAGTAAACATGTTTTCCATTTGCTTTTATTTGGGCATACCATTTCTGTTTATCTTTTTTAAAACTTACACCTTTATAACCTGATGTATTAGAAACAGACTTAGCTCTGTTGAAAGAGTTGCCTGCCCAATTGGCAATGCGTAAATTTTCAATTGCATTGTTTGTTTGATCGCCATCAGAATGATCAATACAATCAAGACCAGGATCTAAATAAGTAGACAAATACCAAACAAGTCGATGCGCAGAATAACATACATTCTTTATACGGACTTGGTAATAACCTTGTCCATTACTTCTGCCAGCAATAGCATCTTTGACTGCTTTTGAGTTTCTAGTTATTCTATTTCTCAATCCAGAAGGAGAAGAAGAATCAACATAAAGCAGTTGCTTTAAAAAACTTAACTCTGGCATTGGATGGAACTTTGTGGGCATGACTTAATAAAAAGGACTTACATGCAATGCAATGCAATGCCTTTATGTTAATTAGCTGGCAAGCCTGTGCGGGCTACGCAGACTCTAGCTCATCATTGCGGGAATGCAATGCCTTGCTAAAGGCTTGTGTGTAAGCATCCTTCTGCTCATCCGTCAACCGTTGGTTGGACATGCCAACGATCTGGCTGACGCTCATCATACCCATGTCAACTCTAAGTTGAACAGTGAACTGAGGCTTGTTGTCAACCATGCAAAGCACAATGAAATGCTTCTTCTTGCGTACACCATCTGCATAGTCCTTAGCATTGCCGACGCAATTACGTACGGCCTGGCCCCATGCTGACAGTTGATGTGTGTCATGAGGCTGGAAGAATGACCAGCGTTCATCACCCACCTCAACCTTGACAGGTGATGGGAATAGATCTTGAGGCAGGCTAGCGTTTGGATGTTTGATCTTCCATGCTTCTGCTTGTACATGATCATGGAATTCAGTAAGACGCCAACGCCTTGGCGCTTCTAGAGAACCGTGATTTGTTAAGACATCGCTAACCATTGACAATGTGTCATTCCATTCTGTGAAATAAAATGACAGCTTGCCAGTTTCACTGTTTGTGTAATAAGACAAACTACTGGAATCAGTGTTGACCTGATCTTCGTAATGCTTCTTGAGTATATGAAAGAATGTAGCTGGTTGCATGTGATTGCGCAACCATAGCTGTACACTATCAGCTACGTGACGATCAAGACGGATGCCAATTAGATATTCAATATGTGTCTGATAAAAATCAACAGGGCAATCCTGCCAAATCTTATTAATGTAATCAATAGATTGCACCAGCTTTTCAATACGATTCCAAGGTTGAGTTACCTTGCGAAACAGATTGTTGTCTTCGTTCTCAAACATTGCAATGGCTTCATCACACTGGGATTGAATCCACTTGCGGAAGAATGGTTTGCCAATGACATGCATGATGCGATCAGCAATGCAATAAGTCTGAGCGTGATAATCATTATTGCTTTTGTACACATCAGCAAATGCATAGAACAAATCTGCAGATGGAACTACATCACGCTTGGCTTGTTCTGGATCCTCAAATGTATTCCAATAAAGTGAACGATCTTTGATGCCCAGGATTGCAGCCCAGTTATTAGTTACAATGCGGTCAAAGAATCCACGTGAATCAATCCACTTGGGTATGGTTTCACTGAGTGTGGATTCAAATGCTGATATGGTTGTCTTGATTTGTCCACCCTTGCCGTATGAAATGTAGGTAGGATTCCACCAACGGTTTGTTCTACCATTAGCAATGTCTTGCTTGGTTACCTTGTGGCGTACAACGCAGAACTCACTGCGTCCGTACTTAACATAGTCAACGGTTACTCTACTGTTGTTATCAATTAAAGTATGCGGAACTGTCTTACGTACTGAATCAAGATTCTTGTAGGCATAAGCATAGCCATATACGTAGTCATCTTCTTGTCCTTTGGGCGGCAGCCATGCTGCATGCCATACCTTCTCATAGTAATAGATGATGGCATAAGTAATGGTGCGTGCTGTTGCAGTAGCAACATCTACCACCTTGGTAAATCGAGTGTGACGATGTTCCACACTTCTGGCGTTGAGATCAGTTACTACTTCTTCAAGCTTTGTTGGTGTAACAACATCAGCAGGTATAAGATCAAAGACTGCGCCAAGTGGAAACTTGGGCTTAGCTTTGTTAGCAGTAGGATTCTGTTCACGCTGCAGTTGCTTAAGCTTGGGATCGTAAGCAAGAAGTTCTGTTTGAAGATTAGCGGGAAGACGGAATTCCATGGTGAGTTCGGAGTAAGTTCGGAGTTGATGGACAGTTTAACGTCATGTCCAGGACGTATAGTGTCAGTCGTTATCTACTGGGAGGAGTTCCCAGTTAGGGTTGAGGTCAGTAAGATAGCTGCAGAAGCCATCTTCGTCAAGAGGGATTTGTTCTCCCTCATCCAGTTCGAAGCTAGCTCTGCACAATGCAGGAGCATATTCTTCAGGGTCAAGGTAAGTTGACCGATGGATGAGACGCATGTCATCAACCACTGCTGTAACTGTGACATCGTTACCATCAATGACTGTGTGTTCAATTGCTAACACGTTCATGAGTTACACCTGTGTGAGTTGTTTGGCTTTAGCAAACTGACCTTCAGGTCCATACTTCTGGACAAGATCAGGGAATACATCAAGCAAACGCTGCCGATTCTTTGGATCAGCAAAGCGCAATGCTTGTGCAATTGAGGATACGAATGATCCGCCATAGCCGTCCATGCGGGCAATCATGGCGTGAAGTTCAGTTGAGTTCATGAGTTTAGGTTGAGTTGGACTGGATGAGTTTAAGGACATCCCAGGTCCATGTATCAAAACAACTTGATGTTACGTTTACTCAAGCCTGTGCCAGGCAATGAGATAGATCCACGTACACCAGATTCTCTGGCGTTAAGTGTTACTTGGAACGGACCAAGTTGAATTGATTTGGTGAATGATTTAATACCATGCTCGGTTATGTTAAACCCAGCAATGGTCTTATCAAAGTTGATAGGTGATTTGTCAGTCATTAAGTTGTTCTAATGCACGACGGATTAGTGCGTGTTCATCAGCAGTAAGTACTGACACTGGGCTTGGGTGGTCTTGCCCTCGTGCGTTCTTCAGCACTTTTAGCGCTTGCTCTTTCAAGCTCAGCAATTTGGAACGGCGGGCATCTCTTAGATATGCACCTGGATGAAGATCACCATTGTCGTTATACACAACAGGAGCATCACCAAGCCACTCACAACACGCCTCCAGCTCCTGGTCACTGCCCCAGCGGGCGGCTTGGGTAGCGATGTCTTGCTCGTAGGTACCGTTTCCTCTCCATCCCTTCCCTGCTTCATCAGCCCACTGCTCCACTAGTTCAGGCGGTGGGGTGATTGGATATTCAGTCATCGTAAGAATCCTCGTGGCAAAGAATAAATTTCAATTCGAAATACTCCGAATCGCTATTGTCTTTGGAGTGATACTTGGCTTCGAATCCACCAGATCCAACAACTGTTTCCTTGATGGATTCATTTAATAAATGACGTGCCATTGCTTTGAGTCTTTGTAATGTTGGTACTGAGTACCCATTACTTGCTGTTGTTTGCCAATGCCAGTCAAGTGCTGTCATGGCAATTAATACTTTCTCGAAATTAAATTTGTCAATGATCTCATTGATCATTTCCTTTTGATCAGGAGTCATTTGAGGTTGTCAGGCAGGAGTGCTTGAGTGTCATCATCATCCATATTTGTCATGATGAACTTTTGTCCATCGGGGGAGATAAATCCCCCGATGAAACCAATACCATGTTTGTCAGCTGATTCTTTCATCTTGGCTACAAGCTGCATAGCTTGTAGACGTTGAGTATCAATTGAGTCTGGGATGCGAAGGCTGTCAGACATTTGATTGGTGCGTAGTGTGAGTTGAGTGTGGTCATGGCAAGTCTACCAGAGCAGTCAAGCCATGACCAATGGTCTTAATGTTTCCTTAACCTTGCGGTAGGGTTGTTAGCGATGAAGCTCCTGGTGCTGACGCCATGCAGCTGTGTGCATTTCGTCTGCTGTCATAGGCGGCTCACCGCCATAGCCAAGGTCTTCATCTGATGGGTCATAGTCCATTTCGTTCTCAAGCATGGGGATAATCTCATCATCCACCATGGCAAGCATGGAGGGAGTGAGATGTTGATCCACTTCGTGACGCTTGCTCTCACGTTGAGAGATAGCTTTCAGTTCTTCGAGAACATCAGCAAGCTTATGGTATTCATTGAGGAATGATGTAGGTTTAGACGGAGCATTGATCTGAGAATCAATGATGTCAGTTACCTCAGCAAGCCTGGCAATAACCAAGTCTTTATGCTGGTGTACCACATCATCTGCAGTGAGTACTTCTGCTAGTGAGCAGAGAGCATCATGGATGAAGGTGATGTCTGTTTCTGTGAAGGAGTAGTGCTTAGTCATGGTTGGTAAGTGAATGAATGGTGTGTAGTACAGAGGTATTCCTTATAGATTAAGGTGTGCCTCTGGTACTTTCTGCGGGGGGTTTGGGGGGTAGGCCAGTAGTTATTTGGCAATACCCTTGTGTTATCTATGTCAATATAACGCTAGTGTTATGTGAGATAAGTTAATTAAACATGTGCGTATTCATTGAAATATTTTGCACAAGCTTCTTTATAAGCAGCATGTGCTTCTTCTTTAGTAATGAAATAACCTAGGTTGAAATGTTTGTACTTAACAGTAATCTGTGCAGACCATTTGCCTTTGTTCTTGTGCCAAACTACGCCTTTAAATCCCGTTGTATTTGTAGATTTCAAAGGTGTGTTGGCCATATTCTGAGATCTGGTAGCAAGCCTTAGGTTTAAAGCATTGTTGTTGCCTTTGTCATGATCAATATGATCAATGTCATGGGCACCAGGATCTTCTTGGTAATGCATGTAATAAATAATTCTGTGTGTATAGTACTTTTGCTTAAAGAACCTAACTACCCAATAGCCAGCTCCTTGATTAGAGCCGGCAATTGATCCTTGTTTTGTCCTGATAGTATATGTTTTCTTCCAAATAAGTCCTGAAGGACTTTCAGAAGATAACTGAAAGTATTCATTTAACAAATCAAGACTGGGCATTGAACGGTTCTTCATTTTAAATAAGCGCAAGAATTGATAACCAAGAATCTACGTGGTCCGGTTCGACTTCATCTCCACAGGGAGTGAAGCTAACCGAGTCAAAGATTTGTTCCTCGATGTCTTCGTTGCTTGGGATGTCGTACCATCCTTCGAGGTCCTCCTTGTCCTGGGCTGAGTAGTTGCCACCGGCTGGGATCCAGTAGCACCTGAGGACTCCTCGCTTGGTTCTGTAGACGTTACCAGTGCAGGCGATGGCGCCTTTGGGTGCGTCCTGGAAGTCTGTCTCTGCTTGGAACTGTTGCTCACCTTCTTCTTGGTCGAAGGGTTCGTAGCCGAGGGCGTCTGCGATGAGCAGTTGTTCAGGTTGAAGAGACATGAGATGAGATCTCCGATGAGTGTGATTGAGATTGAGATGAGTGTGATGAAAAGGATCACTGGATCCTCATCCCACACTTGAGTACGTTGCGTTGCTTTAGTCATTGTCAGTCACCGTGGTAAATGGATGGGTAAGCGTAACGCTCATTGTAATGATCGCAGGCATGACGTTCCTCTACAGAGATCTCGTCAATGCCATCCCAATCAGATTGATTGGACTCACGCATGGCTTGCTCCTGCTCATAGGCAATGTCTGCCATGGCATCAAGCAAGTCAGCATTACGTTGCTCATCAATGAATGCAAAGTCTCTCATGGTCTGAATTGAGTTGGAACGGTGAGCAGTTTAAGGTCATACTCAGGACCATACGTAGTACTTATGTACTAACGCATAAGTCTATTGGTGAAGTTGGGGATGAATGCATCATCACGACAAGGTTCCTTATAGGTCTTGTTCGTTACGATTGCATAGATGGCCGCTGGGGTCATGTCGTATGCCCTGGCAATAAACCCAATGGATTCATTGTATTTAGCACGGGCACGAATGTCATTAACCTGGGCATCACTAAGGAAGCCACGGTAGCGTCCACGTTTGATTGGGTCTTCCTTGAGGGGAGGACGTTGCCTCACCCTACGGAGAACCTTAGTCATAGATATGGGACTGCAGTTGACAATGCTAGCGATCAAGTCGTAGCGATAACCTTTGCAACGCAGTTCCCAGATCTGGTCTTCTTTCAGGACGGAGATTCGTGATTTCATTGGAGTCAAGTGGAGTGGATGGTGAGTAGTTTAAGGACATACTCAGGTCCATCAATACTTGGAATCTTAATAACCGTTGTTTATCAAAGATCTTAATAACTAAACAGCCATTACTTTGGTGCTGGCTGTTCGAGTGGGGGTCAGGGGGTGACCCTTATACTTACCTCATATATAGGTATGAACCTGCGAAGTCACAATTGTGTAGGCAGGTTTCAAATGATTGGTCATCTAGTAGTTGGTACCGTGCATGTTCCGCTGGTGCTTTCCATGATGCAGGCTTATACACAGTCCCTGTCTGTCTTGCGACAAATGCATGGACTGATCTGCCTTCATACTTGGTACCAGGACTAGAGACATGGATGATCTTGTAGTACTTGACCCCGCGCTTAACTTCGAAAGCTACGGGGTTGTTGTACTGTTTGTAGAACTTATCTTGGAGAGTCTCGCAGAGTTGTTGAATGCGATCCTCGATAAGTTTGGTGTTAGCGCTGAGTGTTGTCATGGTGTTGAGTAGAAGTTGGATTGGTGATGTCCATGCCGACCACTGCACCTGCGGTGAGGCCGGCAATGATTAGTGTCAGGGCTACCACGCAGATCTTACATAGTCGCGTCTCATGAGACGCATAATAAGAATCGAGGTGGATGAATTGCCCTGGCGATAATCGAACCGTGTGTTTCATGTAGTGTTGAGTGATAGATGTGTTGTGCAGACGGTGAGGTCTGCATAGAAGGGAGTATAACTCCCCTCCAGGCAAACGTCAGTCTTCGATGCCGTACTCCTGTTCCCACTTCAGTAACGCACGGTTGAGATCAACCTTCGTCTTAAGGAAGATGCAAACAGGGATCAGGTCCTCGAACTTTGCCATGCCATCTTGCCAGGCAAAGAAAAGCTCAAGTGCTTTCTGCCTGCGGTCTTCAATAGACCAGTCAATGCATGGCAGCTCAGCAGTGGAATCCCTCCTGGCAAGCAGGCGAGATTCTTGCGTGAGCAGATATTCAACGTATGAAGGAGTCATGAGTTGAGTCCTAGGTGAGTTGAGTTACAGACCATGAGGTCTGCAGAAAAGGGCCGAAGCCCCTTAGTGCAAACGTCAGAGTGTACGCTTATCCAAGCAATAGAATGCATCCCCAAGAAAACCTTGGGTGTAGATAAGCTGATGCCCTGGCTTTGCTGGGCATGTCTTGATGTGATGCTTGTTGATTAGCTGCTGTGCTCCAGCAGATAGCAGCATGCCTGCTCCTGTGCCCATAACGATGGCAAGCACAGCGTTTGTGAAGTCGTTGTCGTTCATGTCAGTAGTGTGATGATGTTGAAGGAGATTACATGCACTGGAGCTTACGCTCAAGTTCCATGTCGATGGAGTAATGATAATAATCCTCCATCTCCATAAGCATCTCCTTCATGCTTGTTGGTACTCCACCGCCAAGTGTACGTACGTCACGGTCTAGCCACTCTTGCCATTCGGCATCGGTGTCTGGGTCGAATGTATTCCACAGCTTCTCAAAATGAAGCTGGGTTGATTCGCCGCCATACCATGTGACGCGGTACTGTTGTTCGGCGGATGGTTTGTAGACAAGTGCTGGTGTTGTCATGGTTGAGTTGAGGTAGTGTTGATGACAGGATGTTGAGTCCTGCAGAAAACCTACCGCCGATACGAATTCGTATCAACGGAGGGTTAAGTGCAGGAGTCACACGTCAGTCTTAGGTGTAATAACGAATGCCATATCCTTAGGCATGATGAGTGCCGCTGCCCGAGTTCTGTACTCGTTCAGCTTTGCATCAATAGCCCCCTTAGCAGGTAACTTGGCATTCTCTACGAGTGTTGCTGCACCTTTGAGGAGTGCAGCAGTGTTCTTACGAAAGTTGAGTGCTGTCATCTTGAGTTGGTGTTGTGTAGATGCCACTGAGTGTGGCAATAACTGGACCAGGGTTTGCACCTGGCCACCCGCTTAGACGGATCAGTTGTCTTCGTCGTAGCTGTAACGCATACGTTCCTGCTCGTGTTGACGCATGTACTTGATGATCCCTTTGATCTCATCAAGGGTTAAGTGACCGGTTGGATCAGCCATACCTGGGAACCATACTTCGTATGTGGGTTCCTGCCCTGGATCGTTAGCTGCCATTAGCCCTGAACCTTTCGGTCCAGTGACAATGGATACTTCACCAATCCAGGTGTCGTGGTACACCAGGTGATAACCACCAGGTACATTGGAATGCTTCTGCCAACCTGTTGTCAGGTCCATGGATATCTCCATGTGTGCGGTGCCTATCTCCGCTGGAGGCAATACTGAGTGAGGGATTCGATCCCTCGGCATCACGCCTGTTACTCAGTTGGTTGGGTAGCTGTTGGCAGCACACCAGTCCATGTGGACATCGTGTGCTTCCTTAGGCCAGTCGTGGTTCGCACATTGCTGTGCTGTTGCCTTGTCCAATTGGTGCACGGTTACTTGCGTACCGATACCAATGAGGACTGCAAAGCCACAGATGACTGGAGCTACGTTGGGGAATTGATAACGCATGGCGTTGAGTTGTTGTGCGGTACCCATCTCCGCTGGGGGTAATAACTGTGGGAGGGTTTGCACCTCCCAACCCGCTTTAACGGATCAGTTGTCTCCAAGCATCTCGTCCACGTAGGACTTGATGACCTGGAGTTGGTCTCGGTTGAGTGTCTGGCTACGGCCATACTCAAGCAGGTCAAGGACCTGGAGCATGACGTTCTCGCCAGCCTCTTCACGAGACGGTACGCCACACATATCGAAGATCTCATCACGTGACATCTCAGTGATGTCGACGCAATCGATCTGACGAACGGTGGCGATGGTGGTGTTGGTCACGGTGTTACTCCGTAGGTGAGCTTGGTCTTACACTGCTGAAGTGCAGCTGCCAAGGTCGTGACCGACCGCCGAGTTGTCTGCTGCGTTTAACGTCCAGCTTGACGTGTGTCCCGAGTTAACTCACGGGAGTAACAATGGCCAACTATTCTATATGACCTAAGCCCAGGGGTGGAGCTAATACTTCCCATGTGCGATACGAATTCGTATCAATAGGTATAAATACCTAGGTAAAACGGTAGTGAGGGCTACATAAACCCCTGATTGCTCAGGGGAATAGGTAACCGTCAATCGATGGACGCAAGCTTTGCCTGCGCAATTGCTCGGCCTTCCTTCACAGTAACGTAAACCTTATAAGTCACTTCATCCCCTGGGTCAATGTGACCAAAGATGACGTAACTCTTAAGCTCGGCTAGCCAAGCCTGAACGTTACCTTGTGGCAGCTCACTCACTGTTACGCTAACCTTTCGGCCAGCTACCAGTGCGTTCGCTGCTTGCTCAAACCTTTGCATACGCTCAGTCATTGAATTGAATGCGATGGTATCCTGCGTTGTACGGATGCGCAGCCCCCGGTCTCTTATATACCCATCACGCATTTCTTTTTTTCTATACGTATTTCGTTACGCATGGGGTATTACAGAAGCGTCAGCAAATTTTTTCTCCTTTTTTGGTGTATATAGGGGTCAACCTTTTGGTATAACAGCGTACCTAACACGAATTAGTGTAGTGTTACCAAGGACTTTGCCCAAAAATTTAGACAAAAATGCCGGGGTTTGTGGCCCCGGCTGTGTACTTAACTAAACTTGCGTTTTTTTTCTTCTTCTCAGCCGTACTTACCCAACATCCCTTGGGCTTTTCTTGATGCAGCTATTGCTTGACGGTAAGAGTCAACGTCTGGACGCTGTTTAATAAGTTCTTTTCGCGCCCCAGAGATAAATGCATGCACATCGAGTGAATCTGCACCACTCGCTGCTAGCTTTTGGGCTTCGTTTGCAATTGCATCAATGCCAGCAATACGCTCGGCTCTGTTCTTGGGGTTCATCTTGGTACTTACAACCCAAATTCCGTTGTATTTTCTTTAGTTTAACTTACCCTGTCATATTTTTATGCCGTAAAATAACAATATCAGGTAAATGAAAGACGGTAGTTACATCCATGCCACTCGCCCCTGCTGATTTTGCCGCATATAGCCGTGCCACTGGTGCACCGTACCCCGAAGACTCGGAGGAAATGGCGCAGATGGCCCCTGCGGTAGCTGAATTCCGCCGTAATCAGCTCAAAGCACCTCAACAGGAGTCAAACCTACTTGCCACTATTGGTGCCGCAGCCCTGGGCCTTGGTGCATTAGCTGGTGGGGCATACGGCGCCAAGAAGTTCTTGATGGCTCCGCAAGAAGTCAGGCAAGCTGGACGTAAAATCACCGATCTTCCTAGTGCCGAAGCTGCTTTACAGACTGCCGGACGCTACAAACCCACAAAGACCACACCACCTCCCTCTAAAACTGCGGCACCACAGCCAAAAGCTGCAATTAAACAAGCTACGTTAGATCTTTCTGTTATTCCTTTCTCGGACGTAGAAGTTCCATACAAAACATCTAAGCCAGTTGAGTTTAAAGATCTAGATGTACCAGCGGCAGAAGACCGGGCTCAATCTTTTGCACAAAAAGCGGTTAGTAGTCTTGTTGATATTCAAGATACTGGTATGCCTTATGTCGCGGCAAACAGTCTTGACGCTCTAGAAAGTTCCTCTGACCAACTGGATGCCAAATTTGAATCTGTAGTCCAACGCGACGTAGATTCCGTTCGTTACAGCAAGCCTATTGTCGCTGTCGAAAAATATAAAAGACTCATGGCCGAGATGGGCCAAGTGGGTGCTGCAAAAACAAATTTAGACGATCCCGCAACTTCATTAAAGCGTGCGTCGTACGAGTTTGAAATGAATGATTGGTCTGATGGACCGCCGGAGCATTTACTAGATGATCTAGGTAATTTCCTTCAGCAACAAGAATATCGGAACGCACCTGCTACGTCTTTTAATCTGTCTGGAGCACGTGGAGATCTTCCCGGTGTTTCCCAAATGTCAGCACAAGAGCGAAGAACATATGGCAAACAAATTGGTTTAGATCTTCGTCCGTCCAAAGAACGTGAATCTACTGGTTTCTTTGGTGCAGATGTTGACATGAGTGATATTGAGGGCGCTGTTCAGGGACCTTCTGTGAAAGGTTATGCATCTCCTCAGCGTACAACTCCAGTAACTGTATCCAAACTTGAAATCGCCGATCGCATTTCAGCGGCGGCTAACTTTACTCCTGGCTCCTACGAGCATCAACTACTTTTAAACCCAACTGTACCCACTGAAAAGATTCGTGGTTTACTTGGTAGCACTTTGCGTGTTGATGCCGGTCGTGTTGGCACCAACTTAACGCATGAGATCACCCCTGGTGCTCGTGCCAGCATGACTGAAGTACCTGGGTGGAAAGATGAGCAAGCCGCTCGTCGTGCACAGATGGGTCAAGAGGTGGTCTATGACGAATATGCGGGTGATACGCCATACGTCCAAACAGTGTCTTGGGATGATTATGAAGGCGCCACAGATCTTGGTGAAGGTGAAGGCCCTGGTGGCTTAACGCTCAGTCGTACGTTTGATGAGCGCACTGGTAAGAGCCGTACCGATATCCCTGGTCAATATCAACTTGCCGTTGGTGGCACACAGTCTCCAAGAGGTATTCGTCCTTTAAATCGCAACAATGAAGAGCTTTACACCCGTCAAGAACGCATTGACCGTGTGATGCCAACACGGAGCACAGAGGAAGGTGATACTTCTCGTGGTTTCAGGATTGACGAGACAACAGGACGACTGCGTTTTGAGGGCGCTTCGGAGCGTGATGAGACTGGGCGCTTACGTCCTACTGACCCCACCATGATGATTGAGGGTGACTACGAGGATAAGCTCGTTACCAAGTTAGTTGGTGGGTACCAAGGGGTGACAGGGGAGCCTAATGCCATGGTCTCTACCCAACCAACGTCTGCTTATTACGAAAACATTAAAGCTGGGCGTAATGACCCCCGTCTCGTAAAAGGTTCTGATGGCCAAGTCTACTTACGTAGCAGTAAAACACAAATCACGGGCGAAGAACCCCTGGTCGCACAGGTAGGTGTTCGCACAACCAACCCAGACGGCTCAAAGGGATCTTATGTGTTCCTGGAAAATCAAAAACTTCAAAATATCCAATTACCACTCAGCACCCTTACTGAAATTGTTCAAGATGCCAAAGATACTTACATCAACAATCCTTCTGCCAAGAAAGAATTTCTTTCTCGTCGCCGTCCGGAGCTTTTAGAGCAAGGTATGCGGGAAGGGAAGTTGTTAGGTGAAATGGGGGATGCGATTTCCTACAATGACTTCCTCATTGAATCTTTAGACAAAGGCTTGCAGTCCCGTGGCTACAAGCTCCCCGTCCTTCAGATGCGCAAACAGGGTTACTATCCCAAAGCCGCACACGAATTCATCAGTAATGTTGGCCAAGTTACCAAAGAAAGTCCCGTATACGGTGTGCCCGTTGTACGTGGCGAGTCAGGCGGGGTTATTTATGAGCGCACCAAATTTGGTTGGACTCCCAAAGTAGATAAAAGTATTGAAGCAAGACCCATCCCAGGACAACTGGAAGTACGTGGTACTGGCGGCGTAGATGCTATGTCTATCGCCAATGACTACGAAGGCGCGGTTGCTTACCATTCGCCCCGTATCGAAAGTGCACCTCAGGTTGTACGTGATCGCCGTACGGGTGACGTACTTACTGCAAGCACAGCGGCACAAAGTGGTATGGGCCGACTTTCAACTGGAGAAACCGCCCCTCAGCTGCGACCACTACCCACGCGTCAATTTACAGTTCATCCAAACGTTGCCTTGCGTACCGTAAATACCCCTGAGTTTTCTTATGTAGCTACTGAATTCCTTCCGCCTGTTTTGCACGAGTTTGATGTTGATCCTGAAACCGGACGCCGTTATCAAACAGGTAACATTATTAGCCAAGAACAAACTGTTGAACGTGGGTACAAAGTACCAAATCAATCAACTTCTGCAAGCCTTGGCATCACTGGAGCGCAACTTGCAGGTTTACGTCAAAGCATGGAAACAGCACGCACTGGTTATACGGCACCTTATATTAGCAATATTGGCGGCGGTTTCATTGCAAACACAAAAAAACCTTTTAGCAGTAATGCTTTTTATGCAGATGGTCCTGTCGGAGGTATGTTGCCTCTTGGGGGCTACGTTCAAACAGGCGAACCATATCTTACCCGTTTTGGTTACTTGAATCCAAACGAACGTGGCGTTGGTGCTTCCCGTAATTTAAATCTGGAGATGGGTCCCCAAGCTACGTTTGCAAGGCCTACTCCTGGACCAGAGTCTTCCGGAGCTGGAAACATCTCAACTTATGATATTAACCAAGTAATGAAACAAGCACTGGCACAGGCGGGACGCCGCCGTGGTTCACGGAAAGGTTAATTATGACTGAGAAAAAAAAGAAAGATAAAAAGTGGATTCAAGGCGCTGACATCAAGGAAGGCGCTTTCACTGCCAAAGCTAAACGCAAAGGTATTACCTCTGCTCAGCTTCAAGAAAACGTACTATCCAACCCAGATGAGTACGACGATAAAACCGTTAAGCAGGCCAGGTTACGTGAAACCCTGGTACGATTAAAACATAAGAGTAAGAAGAAGTAATGGCTAAAGATCATCGCTTAGCTCTAGACCGTTATATTGATTACACGAAGGATCCTTTCGTTAAAAAACGTAAGGTTGACTTTGACGATTCATTCTTATCAAAAGCTTCCAGTGGCACTGCCCCCTGGACGCCCAGCCGATTTGATGAGTCGGATTTATTGCGTCGTATCCAAACACGCAAGTTACAACTCAACCCAACTCTTAACTTTGTTGGAGACACACCAGAAGAATATGAGGTGTTTGCCAACATCGGGCGTTTTACTCGTAAAGAGAACTATGACTTTGCAGAAGGTCGCGCTAGGACGCCCCTGCGGCCCGAGGAGCAGCCTGGATTCTCGCCTGTGTGGGTAGAGGCCTATCGCATCAGTCCTACCGTCAAGCCGGAGAAGCGTGCGTCTAATCCCATGCCTCGGATGAGCAACCCTGATCCTAAGGGTTACATGATGGCAGCTGCCGAGAAACGTGCAGAGAACGAAGTGAGTGGGAACAAATCAGTTGCTCAGCTTCTCGATAAATCAAGTGAGAAGACTGAAGTCCCAGCTAAAGAAACAACTGGCAAAAAAGAAGTTTTAACCAAAAAAGCAACTGACAAAAAGGGAGAAGTTATTAAGAATCCAGAAAAAGCCTAGGTTTATAATAAGAACAAAAGGGTAGATAAGTGTCATTCCAGCGGTTACTAAATTTTGTCGGACGCAACATAGGTGACGTCGCTAAGTCTGTGCTGCCAAACACTGCCATTACCGCTGGTTTTGGTTTAATGGAAAGTCCGCAAGCAGCGGCGGTCTATGGACTTAGCGACCTTGCGTTATCAATACCAGCTACACTAGCGGCTCGTGGACTTGGAGCCAAGATTACTAAACCCGTGCTTGGCGTTGCTCCAGAAAATGTTAAAGGGGGCCTAGAACTCGCTGCAAACGTCGGTGCACAACTTGGATCTACTATGGCAGCCGGTAAAATTCTTTACGGTAACCAGCAGGCAACATCTCCGTTGATGCTGCAAGAGCAGCAAATGATGCAACGGGCTGCTGTCAATGATCTTCAAAACCAATTGGTTTCTCCTGGCACACAATTTCAAATGACAGGGTTACCGTCTCCGGAACATTTTCAAAGTTTACTTAATCAACGTAATAACTCAGCTCAGTATCTATCGCCAGAAGATCAGTTGTTACTTCAGCAAGCTCAGAGGCCGATCGCATGACTAATCCACAGTCAGGTTACAAAAAAGGCTGGGAAAAAGGTGTAAACCTAATGAAGACCGCTGATAGCTATAACCTATCAGTTTTGTCGCCATCATTTAAAAAACGCTTAGCCCAAGAAGGCGTAACATTAAGGCAAACACCACAGCAATTTATTGGAGCCTATTCGGCACGTCTCGTTGCTGATGTGACAAATGATGGCACTCGAATGCTTTGGTGGCGTTACAACCAACCTGAAGGAATTAAACATCAAGTAGCCAGAGCTTCTTTAGGTGACAAACTTGCAAAAGAAATGGGTCCTGTTAAAACAGGTCTTGCATTTACCGCCGCCCTTGCCCCATCTCTTGCATTAACTGGTTCTTACGACATTACAAATATCGGCGAACAGTTTAGACCTGAGGGTTTTGCACAAAGGTACGCAGAACCTGGCTCAGAAGATCGCAGAGAATCTAGTCAGCCAGGTCTTGAGTTATTTGAACGTTTATTTTTACAGCGTTCTGGCGGCCCATTAAAGTATGAAACTGCCAAGGCGGAAATTCCCAGTCTTACCCCAGAGCGTTATGGTAATTACATGAGGACTTATTACCAAGATCCTGGTGTACTTGGCGTACTTAAAGCGACACCTGAGAATTTACAGGGTTACCCAGAAGCGCGTCTCCTTGGCTTCCCAATTACCATCCCATCCGTCACTGCAGCCGCAGGTGGCATTGCAGGTATGGCTGCTGGTGCGCGCATTGGTGGCCCCAAGGGACGCGCAAGGAAGACCGTTGCTTCTGCGTTAGCAGGATCCCTTGCTGGTGCATTGACAGGAAATGTTGTTAACGAAATGATTGCAACTGCCAACCGACCGAAACTACCGACTATCGGAGAGTATTCACAGGGAATGCAGTGATAGAATTTATTCTATAGAGAGTCATAATCAAGGCATGGCCGTTAACTACGCGTTCCCAACAGACGGAATGATGGGACCGTCAACCCCTATTGATCGAATTACTGCAGGAAGCAGTATGTTTGGACCAGGGGTGCCCACTCCTGGTGGGCAAACTGTTAGCCGTGAAGAGTTAAAGCGACGGATGAAAGAAAGTGCACAAAAAACCCAACAAGGTGCTCAAGATTTTTTAAAGAATTACGGTGGGTATGGTCGCGTAGGACTTGCTGCTTTAGGAGCACTTCCCGCAGCTGGCACGGCAATGGAAGAATTACAGGCAGGCCGTCCCCTTGGCGCTGTAGCTGCACTTGCTCCCGCAGGCTTATCCGCCGCTGGTTCCGCACTTATAGGTAAAGGTCCTTATGGTACTGCTGCTGGTATTGCCTTACTGGGTCTTGGAGCTATCCTTCCAGGAGCTGCAGCCTCTGGAGCTGAATCTACTCGCCAAAAGTTAACAGGTGAGCCTACCAAGGGTAAGGAGGGTGAGTTCAGTACCCAGATGGCAATTAACAAGCAGCTGGCTGAGCTTGGCACTACACAATACCGTGACAACATGGGCGTGTATACCAGTGCAATGCGTGACTTAAGTAGTAATGCTTCTAATCAAGCTTACCTTGATCTGCAGCGCAACATTCCACTTCTCAATCAAATGAAGAATGCTGACCTTACCCGCCAGCAAGCATTGTTAAATACGCAGAACCAGGCTTATATGCAGCAAGGTGTTGTTGCAACTGCTGGTGCACTGGCACAAGGCCAACAGGCTGGCACCTTTAACCTGGCACAATCTTATTTACAGAATAACCCTTACGCTAATTCTGTAATGCAGGCTCCTCAAATCCGTTTCGGTTGATAAATCATGGCATCTATCTGGGGTGATACAAGCCAACTAGGGGCTGTTGCAGGGGCACAAACAATGCCGGTTGCCGGTAAATATGGCTACTTGTCTGGTTTTTCAAACCTGGCCGCTGATCCAGCGTTAAAAGAAATGGACCCAAAAACTAAAGAATTTGCGTTGATGTTTGGAGCCATTGGCTTGCAGAATGATCTAGCCGCTCAAAGGTCAGCCGATACCATGGATAAATTACTGGCATATCAAGAAAGAGCGTCTCAAAAAGCAAATGAAATGGGAATTCGCAACCAAGTCATTGGTTCGTTCCTGAAAGATGTACCTGCTGCATTTGGTGCTGCAGCAAACGCACGAAATCAATTTTTACCGCAGCAAGTTCAAATTGCAGCTAATTCAATGCAAACAGGTAATGCACCGTATACCCCCCGAAACTACTACGGTTTTGTCGGGTAAAATAAAAGAATATAGGTAGAAATTATGGGGCCGTTCGCAGCAGGAGCATCTTTACTAGGCGCAGGAGCATCTGCAGCTCCTGCAGCAGGCGGTGCAGGCTTGTTAGCAGGCCTTGGTCCCTGGGGCCTAGCATCTGCAGGCCTTCAGGCAGGTGCATCTATCTTTGGTGCCACACAGGCTAGAGCAGGTGCTAGAGACGCAATCAACGCAGCAGAAGAAGCTAAGGCCCGCGACTGGGGCTTTAACATGTTCATGATGGATCGTGATAAAGCCAAGCAAATGGAAGCCATACGTGAAGGGTTAGGCGTCATGCAAAGTCCTCTCTTCCAGCAAAACAAATCACAGGAATACGGACGAGCTTTTTCACTTGCTGGTAAATATGGATTCAACCCCCACACAACTGCAACAGCAATAAGAATGTTTGGCGGTTGATGCTTTTATTGTAAAATTGATATAACGCAAGGTTTTAAGTATGGCTTCTAATTTGGTAGGCGTAGGCGCGAGTGAAGGCTCCCATACTACTAATAGTCTTTTTGAGCAGTATCCGGCTGCTGCGGGCAGGCTCTCAAAGAAAGAAATAAGGGCTATTAAAGATAATACCCGTGAGCTGTATAAAACTAGCCCTAGCGATGCACTCTCTTATCTAGCTGGAACCAGGGGATACCTTAATTGGCGTCCGGATTCGCTTATTGCCAAGTTGAATGCTAAGCCCGTCGACTATGACAGGTATAAAGGTCTTGCCGGGCAGGCTTATCAAGATTTACTGGGACGCTCGATGAAAGAGGATGAGTGGTCTCCACTATTTGAAAGCGCAAGAGTAAAGGGCATCAAGGATCCCAATGTATTTGACGCATTTATCAATCAACGTCTTGCTTCGACTCCAGAAGGCCAACGCAAGATCAAATCAGAAGCAGATATTGCGTGGGAATCACAGCACGGAACCATGCCACGCGATGCTCAAGGTAATTTAATCAGGGGCATGGTACGGTACGACCAAACACGGGTGAATTCCATGATCGGTTCAATGCTTGGTCTTGCTTAATTACAGGCAACACAAAACAGCGCAAAGTAGGTATAGTGTACTGAAATGCGCTTGACGTTAAATGCCTGAAAACTTTTCCCTAATTAAAAAAACATTACGTAAAAATCCGGCCTTAGAAATTAGGCAATCGGACGTTCATCGCTGGGGTGTTTTTACTAAAGAACAAATTAATAAGCACGATTTACTGGAAGAGTCTCCTTATTTTGAAGTTCCTAACAATCAAATTGAAAGCGCTCCAGAATGCGAGCGTTACTCTTATTGGTTGACTGATAGCAGCTATTTAATAGGTATGGGTTATGCTGGATTGTATAACCATAGTGGACTTCCAAATGCTTCTTATGAAATTGACTATGTGAATCAAGTTATTCGCCACTATTCAATTTTGCAAATAGAAGCAGATCAAGAGATTACTCTTGACTATGGAAAACATAACGCGGATCTGTTTCTTTCGAATTAAGGAGATTTAAAAATGGGGATGATGAGCAGCGGCATGGGCGATGGCGGCGGCGCAGGAATGTCAGGTAGCGGTAGCGGTAGCGGTAGCGGTAGCGGTAGCGGTAGCGGTAGCGGTAGCGGTAGCGGTAGCGGCGGCGCAGGAATGTCAGGTAGTGGCGGTAGCGGTAGCGGCGGTGGTCTCACCTGGTACATAGATGCTCTCAGCATGGGCAGCATGGGTGATAGCGGAAATATGAGTGGAAGTATGGGTGATATGAGTGGAAGTATGGGTGATATGAGTGGGAATATGAGTGGGAATATGAGTGGGAATATGAGCCCTTATGACGGGACGGTAATCCCGCCATTTAATCCAAACGGCCCCGGTCCCCTGAACCCTGACAATGGAGACGATGATGACGATGATGACGATGATGACGATGATAGTTACACAATCCCCCCTGGATATATTTCGCCGGCTGAGCTTGAAGCAATACAAAATGCTGCACATTACAACACTCAATTACAAATTGCCCAGCTCCAACAAGCTGGAGAAACTGAGCGCACAAAATACATAGAAGACAATAAAAAGCCACTGTTACAAACGGAAATCAGCGGGAAACTTGACTTGCAAAAAATTGTTAATGCAGGATACACTCAGATTTCTCGAGTAGAGCGCGGATCTAAAATGATGGGCAACATCACTAGTATGTTCAACTTCTAAGCTGAATATACTAAAATAACTGTAGAGATTTCTCTTTAAGCAAATGGTTTACTCGATTAATCAAGCTACCGCCGGCAACCATGGTCCTCGTCCGACCGTGTCCGGACTCGTGGCACAGGGCATGAGTCAACTTGAGGCACAACAAGCAGTTGATGCCTGGCTCGAACGCGAAATTGGTGGCGGCATGTCCAAAGCCGAGCTTCAAGATTTTGAAACCCTTGTTGGTCGCCTTGAAGGCTCTAAAATGCGTCAAGCTGCCCAAAGCAACCGCGCACGTCAGCGTGACACCATGGCCGGCGGTCTCGCTAGCATGATGGGTAATTTCTGATCTATCTAATGCTTACTGGTAATGCCTGAAATTGATTCCAAAACTGACGAAAGTTTCGACCTCAAGCGTTACCAGCAAGCTGCTGATGTAGCTTATCGCTACGCCAAAGATAAGCTCGAGAACGGAAACGCGCCTGCCACCACAAGCGAAGAAGACGCCTTTAATGAAGAAGATGCATAAGGAATTACATCATGCCTGACACAGCTTTTGACTGGGAAGATCCGGCAAATCCGGATCCATATGATCTATTATTTGACGAGGACCAGGCCCGTAAAGCCGCGGCTGCTGTCAAAATTTTCCAAGATGTTTCCGTTGGATCTACTAAAGAAAAAATGAAGGAGGCAGGTGAACAAGAAAGAACTTCCGCAGAGCAAGCCCAGCGTTTCAGCGAAAGCGACGAGGCGCGAGACTACTCTCAGGCCCAAAGAGCATATCGATATTGATATCTTTGATCAATGGGTGGACAATTTAGATTCACCTACTGAGCAAGCTTTTCGGGCGTTCTGTGCAGAAAACTACTCTCTTATCGAGTGTTATCTCTACGCACGTTTCTTGCGGTATAACGGCTGCATAAGTGGCTGTGATCTTTGGATCCAACAAAACTATCCCAAGCCTGATCACAGGAAAGTTTTGTTGCGTGAAATTGATGAGATGCAAGAAGACATTAGGAAATTAAGGGAAGACGTAGATAACGGTATCGTTAAGCGCGATGCAGGTGTCGCCAGGATTGCAGGCATGCAAAAAGAACTGCGTGGCACCATCGCACAAATGAGCTTATTCACCGCCAGCAGGGACCGCAAAGGCCTCTTAATGGCAGGTGCGGATCGTGCCATACGTGAACTACTTACTATCTTCAAGGACGACCCCATTGAGATCCCCCTGGAAGAAGCCTCAATGAGCGTATGGTCCCATATGCAGATGGAAGAGTAATCGTCTTAGAATAACGCAATGCAGAAGCCACCACCGCAGCCACCGCAATACGGTGAAAACATCGCTGGTCGAATGTTTGACGTTGCTCGTCAACTTCAAAAGAACCGCGAAGAATATGCTAGCGTGCGGCGACCAACACCCTTGGCGCAGAAAGTTTCTCAAGGCCAAGACGTGATAAATGCATTAACCAAAAAACAACAAGATGAGCAAGGACAAAACGCCTCTTCAACTCCTGGGACACCTCAAGAAGAACGAAGCGAAGAACAAGGACGGAAGCGAAATGTCCGACCAGGAGAAGAGGAAGGCCGCATTAGATAAAGCACATAAATACAAAAAACAAAACAAAAACAACAAAGACAAGTAATGAGGTAGCATTCAGTAATACACTGAATAATACCGATCGTGCCTGCATATCAGCATCTTGCATATCGACGCAACGCACAAGCTGCTGCCCGCCGGCAACAAATTCGTGTCCCCCGCAACCTTGAGACGCTACAGAAAGCAAGGGACGATTTTGGTTTCTTCTGTGATTACGTAGCTGATAAGCCACCGGCAGAACACCATAAAGAATGGCATCGTCACTTTGTGACTAATGAGGACAGCAGCTGTCTCATTAAAATTGCTGGCCCCAACGTAGACCTACTTGCGCCTCGTGGTTCCGCCAAGTCCACAGTCTTAGGTTTGTTTACTGCATGGGCTATTGGTGTGCACACCATGGCCAAGATGCCACTACAGATTCTTTACTTGTCCTATACGGTTGATATCGCACGTTCCAAGTCTGCAACCATTAAACGAATCATTGAAAGCAAGCGGTACCAGGAGGTCTTCCCGAAGGTACGTCTTCTTAAGAACGTTACCAGTAATGAGTACTGGTCTATTGATCACAAGTTTGCTTCTATTGATACCACTGGTGAAGAACAGTTCACACTGTGTGCGGCAGGTCTTAAAGGCTCAGTGACCTCAAAGCGTTCTCACCTAGTCATCATCGATGACGCCATTAAATCTGCGGCAGACATTTCCAACCCTGACATCCGTAAACAGATGCAGGACAACTGGAATGCTGTGATCGCACCAACCATGTTTGAAGGAGCACGTGCCATCTGCCTTGGCACCCGCTTCCGACATGATGACATTCACTCCACGACATTCAACCCGCAAAACAACTGGATGCAGATTGTGCTGTCGGCAATCTTGAATGATGCCAAGACAGGGGATGAGGTCTCGTACTGGCCAGATATGTGGTCACTGGACTACCTAAAGGAAAAGAAACGACAGGCACCGATTGCTTTCTCTTTCCAGTACATGAACCAGGTGGTTCGACAGAATGAACTCTCCCTGGCACCAGAGTTAATTGTAAAGGCTGAGATTGCAACGGAGTTTGACACCCTTGCTGTAGGGGTCGATCTATCTGCTGGCACCAAAGAAAAGAATGATTACACGGTGATGGTTCTTGGCGGACGCATTGGCGACAGTATTCACATTATTGATTACAGACGTATTCGCGTGATGGGCAACCTAGAAAAACTAGATGCACTCAAAGAACTTCTCAATGATTGGTCAATCTTGGGTTGTGATCAGAACGGTAATTACTTCCCGACCTACTCAACGTGCGACATTTACTCAGAAGCCGTACAGTACCAGGCATCCCTGGAGGCAGACTTTAAACGTGTTTGCTTAAACGGTGAGAACTTGTACAACATTAACTGGCATGCCGTTAAAGGTTTCCGAGCAGATAAACTGGCTCGATTCCGTGGTTGTATGGGTATGTTTGAAGATCGCAAAATTATCTTCAATCGTTTCCGGAACTTCACTGCAATGTTTGAAGAAATGACTAACTTTGGTGTCAGCAGTCACGATGACTGTGTTGACGCTCTTGTGTGGCTAATCAATGGCCTGATGCGTAAAGGCAAACTTCAACTTGATTATTGAATTGTAGAATTGAAAAAAAAGAATTTCCTGCTGTGGGACCAGAGTATGTAGCGATTGCGATCACTGCAGTGATATCAGCAATTACAGGCGGTTCTTGGACCGCCAATAGAATACTAGATAGACATCAAGAGCGTATTCAAAACACGCTGAAATATACTGATTCGCAAAAACGCAGGATTGATATTTTGGAAGATCAAATCAACCGAATGCCAATGGAATACGTTCTTAAGGTTGACTTCCTTAGAGAGATAAAAGAAATGCATGATAATTTTCGCGAAATTAATAATAAGCTTGATAAGCTAATGGAAAAGCTTTTGTCCAAATGAGTTACATCCTTGAGGTCCAAGAAGACGAAAACGGCGATCAATACATCACATTGCCAGACGAAGTAATCGAAGAGCTGGGTTGGCAAGAAGGAGACGTACTCAACTGGGACGTGCGTGGTACCGGCATCTCTCTTACCAAAGTCAACGACTCCGCTGGATACGAAGTAATAGAAGAGTAAAATAGAAACAAAGAAGGATTCCAAATGTATTTCGCAGGTGAAAGCAACGTTCCTGGGGCACCTGGCAACTTAAATCCCGGCGGGTTACTCGCTGGCGGCATTCCTGTAGGACAAGACCCGCGCCTGCCCATGTCCCAAGCTGATTTTCAGCATCACATGGGACTGGAGGAATTAAATCGCATTCTGGGGCCAGCTCAAGAGCAGCGAGGTCTTCAACGGTTTCGTGAGATTATGGGCGGAGGTGTGCAAGGTGCTTTTGTACCTGGAGCAACAGGAACACCAATGGGTAACGCTGGGTTTTTTGCCGGGCCACAACTTGGCCAGATGGTGCCACCCGCTGGTTTCCAAGGCAAAACACTTTCTTGATTTACTGTTAGTATTGATAAAACAGAGGAGCAATAGTGGCTGACGCTAAGGCACGACTTAACGAAATTATTGACGCCTATCTCAACAAGGATAGTAACGTTGTCGTCGACACTAGCATTGTCGCAGCCCACATTGCTCAGATGAAACTTTTTGGCAT
>Ga0208555_1000007_pt1 | contig 42416 bp, 61 predicted proteins | sample Colrivmeta1449A3_FD_187629 | JGI IMG/M metagenome (GOLD analysis project Ga0208555, IMG submission 187629) | Estuarine microbial communities from the Columbia River estuary - metaG 1449A-3 (SPAdes) (version 2) | ecosystem: Environmental > Aquatic > Marine > Intertidal zone > Estuary | place...
GACGGTAGCTGCAGCAGACCTAGCAGCAGCACCTAGCACGGCTGACCGTGTAGTGATCAGCAGCGTGAGCCATCAGATTATTAGGGTCACTACGATTGAGCAGGACAACACGGCTATTACGCACGAGCTAATCCTGAGGGCATAGTGGCACGACGCATCAACCTATCGCAGATTGGAGGCTACGCCGAGGAAAAAATGGAGAAACTGCTGCGAGCAGTTGTACTTGAAACTGATAGCAGATTGAAGCAAGAAAGCCCTGTTGATACTGGGCGTTTTCGTTTGAGTTGGGCAATTAGCGAACAGGGTACACCAGGATACGATGCTGGACCGCAAACTAGTCCTACCGGCATCACCCCACCACGCAAATTGGATTATCAGGTTGAACGTCTTGGGTCGGTCTATCACATCCACAACAGCCTGCCATATGCTTACAGACTTGCTTACCAAAACTGGTCAAAGCAAGCGCCTGCGGGTTGGCCAGATCGCATCGCCCGCGAGATGCAAGCATATGTGCAACAGCAAGCTGATCGCATTGGGAGGGAAGACTGATGGCAGCCGTCAACCTCAACACCATCCGCTCAACCATCGAGGGCAGGCTTGCTACTGAGCTGGCATTGTCCCCAGTGATCCCGGTTGTGTTTCACAACCAACCCTCAACCCCAACGCCTAACAGCTCCTTTGTCCAATGCCTTGTCAGTTTTGGCAACAATAACTTCCTGACGATGGGTGGCACCACTGGCAGCAGTAACAGCGTCATCGGTGTCATCGTGATGAATGTCTTTACGCCAAAGGGTGTTGGACCTGGCGCAAATCTGACAATAGGTAAGCGAATCCGTGACCTTTACAATAGGCAAGTAGTCAGTGGCGTTCATTTTGATCCGCCTACTGGACCCGAGGTGGTGGCATCGCCAGCTCCAGAGGGTTACTTCCAAACACAGGTCAGATTGACCTTTGAAACCTTCGAGGATCTCTAACCATGGCCTTTTACCGAGGGCAGCAAGGCAGCGTCAAGTTTGACGATGCTGGTGCTACCGGCGTCACCATTACCAGCACCCGGTCGTGGTCGCTGACTGTTGAGAAGGAGTCGCTGGACACCACTGCACTGGGCGCCACATACCGTGCAAACGTCGGCGGTCTGATCAGTGGTAGCGGCACTGTTGAAGTGCTCTACACCGCCAGCAGTGCTGACGAGACCAACGTGTTCATCGAGCACGTCAACACCGCAACCGATGAAGGACTTGCGTTGTTTGAGCTATTCCTTGACACCACTGGCACCAAGAAAATCAGTTTTGATGGTGTCATCACCTCGGCTGAATACTCTGCCACTGTCGGTGAGATCGAAGTCATTACCCTGAACTTCGTGACCAACGGCGACATCACTCTGGGCATCTGATCATGGCTTTTTATCGCGGTCAACAAGGCACTGTCTTCTTTGACAAAGCCGGTAGCGGCGGTCTGTCCGAGATCGCAGCAGTGCGGTCATGGTCTATGACCGTCGAAAAGGAATCACTGGATGTAACCGACCATGGCGACACTTATCGTGCCAACGTGGGTGGTCTAATCAGTGGCTCGGGCACCATTGAACTGATGTATGACGCGCCGGGTTCAGGCGACAAACTTGACTTGATCAAGGATGTAAACCAAGCCACGGACGAGGCCGATGCAGCCTTTGAGCTGTACTTGGACGAAACTGGCGGCAAGAAGATCACCGGCACGCTGGTGGTGACAGGCTCTGAATACAGTGCTACGGTTGGAGAGATCGAAATTGTGACGGTTAACTTCGTCACATCCGGTGCTCTTACCCTCAGTATCTGATGCCTGCTGCTACACCCCGCGCCGTTGACCTGCTCACTGGCGCTTTTGATCTGAACCAGCGCCGTAAATTTAGCGTCACCAATGATGCTGGAGAAACTGTGCTGGTTCTTTATTTCAAGCCCATCACACGAGCGGACCGCAAGCGTGCCAGCACGTTGGCTGGTTCTGAAGAGGCATTGGACATCAGCACGCAGATGCTATGTCAAATGGCAGAGCTTGAAGATGGCACTAAAGCCTTTGCCTCTGCTGATGCTGCCAAACTGCAGCGAGAGCTGCCGGAACGTGTGCTAAATGATTTAGAGCTGTTCCTGTTCGGGCTAGGTGGTGACGGCAATATAGATGAAGCAAAAAACGATTAGAGGAAGACTCTTGGTTGTTCTTTGAGTTCTTCCTGGCTACTAAGCTCGGGATGACAGTTAGTCGTTTGCGTAGCGAGTTGACGGACGCTGAGTTTGTTCATTTTGCAGCCTTCTACGAGATAAAAGGCAAGCGCGAAAAAGAAGCAATGGATAAGGCAAAGTCAAAACGGTAGACTGACTCTATAGGGAGGTATCGCCGTGGCTGTTTCGGTTGTAGACGTACAGGTAAGGACCGGCGGCGCGGTCAAAGAATTAAACCGTCTTGAGCAGGCGTCCAAAGGTGCAGCGGCTAGTATCGCAAGCCTTGTTTCTACTCTTGGTGCAGGTTTTGCTCTTCAACAAATAGTACGTACAACATCACAGTTTGAATCTGTTTTAAGTGAGATTGGCAAAACTGCAGGCGCTAGCGAAAAGGAAATCACGAAGCTAGCAGAAAGCCTTAAGCAGTTGTCTGCCCCAAGTAAAACAAACCTAGCGCCCACGGTGTTAGCCGAAGGTGTCAAAGACCTTGTGGCGCAGGGTTTGAAGCTAAATGACGCAGTGGCGTCAATGGAGACTCTTGGGAAGGTTGCCGTGGCAACTAACTCGGAATTGACTGATGTCACTAAGACTGGTTTTCAGCTACAAAGCGCACTTAAGATTAGACCAAATGAATTAAAACAAACATTTGACGCCTTGGCATTTGCTGGCAAGGCGGGTGCATTTGAACTGAAAGACATGGCTCAGTTCATGCCTACCATTGCATCTGCTGCAACATCACTAGGCATCCGAGGCAAAGAAGGCGCGGTTGCCTTGGCGGCAATGATGCAGATGGTTCGCAAAGATGCCCCTGGCGCTGCTGAGGCATCTACACGACTGACGGATGCGTTATTGAAAATGACGGCACCGGAGACCGTCAAAAACTTTAAAAAATTTGGTGTAGACATTGAAAAAGTTCTGAAGGATGCAGTGGCAAAGGGTGTCAACCCTATGGATGCTGCAATCAAAGAATTGATTCGTGTCACGGGCAAAGATACATTTAAGTTATCGCAGATATTTGGCGACAAAGAAGCCAAATTGGCATTGATGGCGCTGATGAAATATAAAAAGGAATACGAAGAGCTTAAGGCTGCTGCAGGTGGTGCAGCAGCGGCAGGTACTGTACAAAAAGATTTTGAAGCATCCCTAAAAACATTTAATGGACAACTGCAAACTTTGCAGTCTTCTGGTGAGCTATTAGCGTTGTCGCTGGGCAGAACGTTGCTACCAGTGTTGTCTCGATTCATTGAGGAGCTTGTGCCGCTTGCTAACGGCATTGCTGAATTTGTGCAAGGTATTGGGCAACTACCTAAACCTGTGCTCGATGCAGTTGTTGAAGTAACCAAGCTAGTTATTCAAATTACGTTACTGAAAAAGTTTATTGGGTTGATAGTTGGCGCAGCCGCTTTGTTTAAGGGTGCAATGGCTTTGCTGACTGCCCAGACAGCAATGGCTGGTGCAGCAGCACTTACGGGAAACGCAAAATTGGTTTTACTTCAAGGAGGTATTACAGGAACTGGACGTGTTGCGGCAATAGCAGCGCCGTTAGTTAATACTTTAGCTGCAAGCCTAAGAGCTTTGTCGGTCATTGGGATTGTCACCACTGGTATCAACTATGTAAGCAACGTTGTTGGGGAAGCAAGAAGTATTGAAGAATTGCAGAAACGCAGAGCAGCAGGAGGTGCTGCAGCAGCATTCAAAGGCGCTACTCGTGAGACAGTTGTCAGCGCACAAGCGGGGCAGCGAAAAGCTTTGTTGGCACTGCAAAAAAAAGAAGAGGAGCGACAAAAAAAATTGGCGAAATCAAGTCCATTGTTTCAAATACCCGTAGTTGGACCCTTGGCTCTGACTGCGATGTCGCCGTTTATGGCAGCAGAGCAAACAAGAATATCTGAAGAGCAACAATTTGCAAGAGGAGTATTAGGGCTTAATCCTAGTAATTTCAAACCTGAGGCAACAACTCAATCGAATCTTGATGACTCTTCAGGAGTTGGCATAGATCCACTGACCAAGCAAAAGAATAAAAAGCCACGCGAGAGTCAAGTGCCTGAGCTTACTCGTGAGCTTGCGCTGCTTCAACAGCAAACACAATTACAAGGTTTGCTAGCTCAGGCAGCGATTGCTAAAAATGAGGAAGATCGAATTAGGCTTGAAGGGATAGGTCGTGAGACAGAACTGCTTCATCAGGCATATGCGATTGAACAGAGTTCTGTACCTTTAGCTGAAAAGCAACTGGGCATTGCAAAGATTGCGCAGCAATTACAGCAAAGTCAAATTCAGACAGCACAGGAACTTGCTCAGTACGACCTGCAGCGACGTGAAAACGGCGTTCAACGTGTTCAGCAACTTATGGACGAGCAAGAATTGTTGCAAGCAAGACTAAACGGCACTGAGGCAGAGGTTTTGCTTAGGCAACAGATTGCGCAAATAACGAAAGATACAAAAGGATTGGACGAAGGGCAAGTCAAAGCACTTTTAGAGCGCAACAACGCCCTCAAGCAACAGATTGATGCTGCCACTCAACTTAAACAGCTTTATGCCGACATTGGTATGTCCATTAAGGACGGTGTTGTTGGCGCTATCCAAGGCGCCATTGATGGCACCAAAACACTTCAGGAGGTTGCGACCAATCTTCTGAGCAATATCGCCAACAAACTTCTTGACGTGGCCGTCAACTTTGCGCTGTTTGGCGCCATGTCTGGTACGGGCACTGGCGGTGGCTTACTCGGTGGCTTGTTTAAACCGCGTGCCAATGGCGGCTCCGTTATGGCGGGCCAAGGTTATTTGGTTGGCGAACGTGGTCCAGAACTGTTTATGCCGGGTCGCAGCGGTGGCATTGCTCCTTCCGGTTCATTTAGTGGCGGTGCAAACGTTGTCGTAAATGTTGACGCCAGCGGAACCAGCGCCCAAGGTAACGGTGGCCAAGCCAATCAACTAGGCAAAGTAATCGGTGCTGCTGTGCAGGCAGAATTGATTAAACAACGTCGTCCTGGAGGCTTGCTCGCCTAATGGCTACTTTCCCAGCAATCACGCCAAGCTATGGCGCTCAAAAAACCAGCGCACCCAAATTGCAGGTCGTTAGTTTTGGCGACGGCTACGAACAGCGCGTCAGTTTTGGCATCAACCAAAACCCCAAACAATGGTCACTGACTTGGAACAATATTACGGAAGCCAATTCAGACACCATTGAAACTTTCCTTGACGCTCGCGCTGCTGATGGGGCAAGTTTTGATTGGACCCCGCCGGCTGAGGCAACCCCGTACAAATGGGTGTGTGCCGAATGGGATAAAACAATTACTTATACGGGACGCGCCACAATCACAGCCACCTTTCGACAGGTATTTGAAGCATGACGACACCAACGTCAATCCAAACCGAGATCCAAAAGCTGGATCCGTCAGCCATTATCGAGCTGTTCCAGTTGCAGCTCACGCTGGCGGTTAACGGTATTGACACCACCTTTTACTACCACGCTGGAACAAACTCCCTGACCACCGACGTGGTGTTTCAGGGCATCACCTACAGCGCCGCACCAATCGAAGTAGACGGCTTTGAGCTGACTTCAAAGGGTGCGTTGCCGCGTCCGTCCATGCGGATTGCCAACGTCACTGGCGCGATCTCGGCATTGCTGTTGGCTTACAACCCACTGCAGGCCAAGGTCACCCGCATCCGCACCTGCAAGAAATTTCTCGATGCCGTCAATTTCCCTGGTGGCGTCAATCCAACCGCCGACCCGACCGCCAAGTTTGAAGATCAGGTCTGGTACATCGACCGAGTATCAAAGGAAAACATCCAGCTCGTCGAATTTGAACTGGTCAGCAAACTAGACCTTACCAACCTGCAGCTTCCTGGCAGGCAAGTGCAGGACTACTGCCCATGGGTCTATCGCGGTCCTGAGTGCGGTTATACCGGCAGCAGCTATTTTGACGTGAACGACAACGCTGTAGGCGTCAGCACCTCTGATGTTTGCGGCAAGCGGTTCAATAGCTGCAGGATCCGTTTCCAGTCCCAAGGCATCTCCGACTATCCGCATGGTGGTTACCCTGGCTCCCGAATCCAGATCTGAGGCCGAGCGTCACGCCAAATCTGCCGCACCCTACGAAGCCTGCGGTGTGGTGATCCAAGCTGCCACTGGTCAGATGTACTGGCCTTGCCGCAATGTTTGCGAGGAACCGGAGAAGCACTTCGTCATGCACCCGCGTGACTACTATCGGGCGTCGGTCAACGGCGAGATCCTTGCGATTGTCCACAGCCACCCGAAGGGCGGACCCGCCAGCGAACTGGATCAGCGTGCCTGCCTGCAAAGCGGGGTGCCGTGGCTGATCTACTCCCTACCAACGGACGAATGGTTGACCATCGAACCCTGATCGATCTGGAGTGGAACGATGAAGGGCGTGACTGCTACACGATGGTGCGCGACTACTTCCGGCTGCAGGGCATCAAACTAAAGGACTTCGACCGTCCCGAGGATCTGGAGACCACACCCAGCATCTACTTGCGCGAGGCGGTGGCACTGGGCTTTGAGCGCGTGGAGTTTGAGCAACGCCGACCTGGAGACGTGGCGATCATGAAGCTCGGCACGCTGGAGCCGATGCACGCTGCGATCTTCGTGGAACCGTGGCGGATCCTGCATCACATGAGAGGCCGCCTTAGTGCTGTGGAGTGGCTCAGCAGTTACTATGTGAGGAGCATCGCGGCGGTTTACCGATATGCAGCGGGTCTGCCTAATGGGTGAACTTGGCGAACGTTTTGGCGCCGAGCATACCTATTACAACCTGCGTAACGCCGCTGATGCGATCAAACTCCTGTGCATCAACATGCCGGAGTTCAAGGATTATTTACTGGAATCAGAAGAAAACGGGATTGGTTATCAGGTACTGCAGGGCGGAGTTGATTTTGATTATGAGGATCTTTTGCTGCCCTTCGGTGAACGTGACCTTGTAATTGTTCCAGTGTTAAGCGGTAGTGGTGAGGGCGCTGGCCAAATTTTGGCGGGCGTTGGTTTGGTGGCCTTGGCGTTTGTTACCGGCGGTGCTTCATTATTTGGCTTAGCTCTTACGCCAATTCTTAACCTCATTGGTGCCAATCTGATCCTCGGTGGTGTCGCACAAGCCCTTTCACCGCAGCCGCAAATTCCAACGCTTGGTGGTTTTGGTGCTGTGAACTATGGCGCCGGTTCCCGCATGGGCAGCCGCAATCGCACCAACGGTCCTGAGAATGTCACCTCTGGCATTGATGGCCAGCAGTCCTACGCCTACACGGGCGCCGCAAATTCCGTTGGTGTTGGTGCCACGGTGCCACTGGCTTACGGCAAAGTGCTGATCGGCAGCCACCTGCTCAAGTCCAAATTCCAGATTGCCGACGAATCTGATCCGGTGCTGACCAGCCTTCGCGCACCAAGCATTGACACAATCCGGCTGGGCAACGAAATTCTGACCAACGAGTTCTCCGATAAGTCCGGTGTTATTGCCCGCCGTGTTTATCAGACAGCATTTAATACGCAGGCATACTTCGATCCTGTTAGCGCATACGGCGTCACCAATAGCACGCAACTAATCCGCACCGACGTTCAAAACGAGCGCCGTTATGCATCGCTGCAGGTCTACGGCGGCTACATGGCCAGCGTGGAGCAATACTCCGATTTCAACGTTGCACTGTCACTCGAAAACGGTCTCTACGATCAGGCTGGTGGCACTGGTACAACTTACGTTGACGGCTACATCAGCTACGACATCAAGGTCTATCGAGGCGATGTTTTAGATGACGGCTTCCTCGTCGCTGCTGATTCTGCCACCATCCAAGGTCTGATCTTTGAAGGCCAATTCTTCGGCTGGATGCATCGCTTGGAGTTGGGTGACATTGAAACCGAAAGCATCGTCAGCGTTCAAGTTGAAGTGATCTCGGCGGAAACTGTGGCAAATGGCTCCACCGGCTCCAACCCGATCTACCTTCGCCTAAATAGCGTCGGCTACCAGCTCTACTGACATGGCACTTAATTCCGTCACAACAATCAAGGTGCTGGATCTTCTCTGTGAGGGTCCGATTGGTGGCGTCATTAACGGCCTGCAGGGTACATACCTCAACGAAACACCAATTCAAAACAGCGACGGCACCTATAACTTCAAGCCCGAGGATATTTCGTCCGCCTCTTATGTTGGTGCGGCACGTCAAGGTGCAACGTACTGGTTTAACGACGGCACTTCACAAATTGTTGAAGTCAACCAAGAGATTGGCGAAAACTACAGCGAAGACCTGAACAGCAACAACGAAGTTGTCAACCGCAAGTACGGCAGCGGCAGTGTCACGCGCCAGATCACCGATCCAAAAGTCAACAACGTAGAGCTGCTATTTACGATTCCCAAGCTCTATTCCGTCGCGCAGGAAAGCCTCGCCAAAGGTCAACTGTTTGGTGGCACGCTTCAGATCCTGATTTACGTGCAGGCCAAGGGCAGCGGCACCGGCTTCCAGCTCGCCTCCAACAAAACTATCACCGGCGTTTCCACCAACAACTACCAGTACAGCACCGGCATCATCAACCTCAGAACATTTGGCGCCGGTCCTTGGAACATCAAAGTTCAAAAGGTAGATCTTGGCGAAGGTCACTTTGAGATCAAATACACCAGCTTCCAAGACACACCGCAGAACACACCGATTGCCAGCAACCGAGGCAACCAAATCATTTGGTCGTCTTACACCGAAACGATCTCGCAAAACGTCAATTACAACTATTCGGCGCTAAACGAGCTGGCGATTTCAACCAAGGCGTTCAACAGCCTGCCTTCGCGTGCCTATCTGATCCGTGGCCGTCTGGTTCAGATCCCAACTGGCGCGACCGTTCTGGGTGATGGCAGCCTCGCGTTCAACGATTCCAGCTTCAACGGTGCGGTTCAGACCGCTGAGAAGTGGACGAGCTGCCCAGTTTGCTGTTTCTACGACCTGCTCACCAATCGCCGCTATGGCGCTGGCCAGTTCATCACCTCGGCCAACCTGAGCTGGATCGACCTGTACCCAATCGCCAAATACGCAAACCAGCAGGTCATCAACCCAGATGGCACCACCGAACCGCGCTTCTCTTGCAACGTGGTCATCGGTGATCGCGCCGAGGCGTACAACGTCCTGATGGACATGGCTTCGGTGTTCCGAGGCATTCTGTTCTGGTCGAACAACGTCATCCAAGTCGCAGCCGACCACGGCAACCTTGACGGCACTGCGCTTGCGGCCTCGCACATCTACACCAATGCCAACGTTGTCGGTGGTGTGTTTGAGTATTCCGGCAGCTCGCTCAAGACCCGTAGCACCAGCGTCCACGTTCGTTACAACGATCCTGAAAACTTCTACCGCCCGAACGTTGTTGTCGTTGAAGACGCCGCGCTCATCGCTAAGTACGGCTACATCGTCAAAGAGCTAATTGGTTTTGGTTGCACTTCCAAGTGGCAGGCGCAGCGGGTCGGCCTGTGGACACTCAAAACCGAGGCGCTCGACGATGAAGTGATCTCGTTCAGCACTGGCCTACAGGGTGCCGTGGTGCTGCCGGGTCAGATCTTTGCTGTTGCCGATTCACTCCGCCAAGGCACCCGCATCTCCGGTCGTGTCTCCTCCTCCACCACCAGCGCCATCGTTGCTGACCAGTCGATCACGCTGCCGTCTGGCTCTAACCCACAACTGACCTGCCTGCTGCCCAATGGCACGGTCGAAACCCGCAACATCAGCAGCGTTTCCGGCAGCACGATCAACGTCAGCAGTTCTTTCACCGCTGCACCCAACGCGCAGTCGATCTGGTCAATTACCACCAGCGGCGTTGCCAATCAGAAGTTCCGTTGCATCAGCGCATCAGACAACGGCGACGGCACCTACGCAATCACCGGCCTGGTGCATAACGACAGCATCTACGCCTCGGTTGATAACGGTCAGAACCTGCAGTTCCCGGACATCACCACGTTTGATGCCACACCGCCGTCAGTCAGAAACATCGCCTTTAACGCCGGCCAGGTGCGCGACGGCACGGTGCTGACCACGCAGGTCAACATCTCTTGGGCAAAAGGCGCTGGTGGTGCCACCTTCGGCTACGACGTTACTTACAACACCGCGCAGGGCAACAGCCGCACAGTTCGCACCAACAATCCGAACATCGAAATCATTGGCCTACCCGAAAGTTTCCAACTGCTGGTTTCCGTCACGGCATACGGGCTGGGATTTAACAAAAGCGCACCAGCAGTCTCGGCAACTTTTACGGTGCCGTCGTTTGCATCAACGGCCAACCCGACGGGTTCTGTTCAGCAGCTACCGATTGACCCTGAGAACGTCACGATTGAACAGATCGCCAACAATCAGGTGATGCTGCGTTGGTCGCGTCCGATTGCAGCACCCGGCTTCCTGACCGCGATCATCCGCCATAGCACCAAGACCGATGGCACCGGCGAATGGCAGGACTCCACCCTGTTGACGGATCGTGTTGGCGCTGAGACCACCTACGCCCTGCTGCCCAAGATCGACGGCGAATATCTGCTCAAGTTCCAAGATCCGGCTGGCCTGCGGAGTCAGAACGCCACCAGCGTCATCTTCGATCAGCCCGATGCCATCCCACCGCTGAGCATTACTACTGTCCGCGAAGACCAGACCGTACCGCCATACCAAGGGCAATTTGATGATGCCCGCTACGACGCTGATTACGACGCCATCGTGCTGGACGGCAATGAGACGGTGGATGAAATTATTGACTTTGACGCCATCGGCGCGATGGACTTTACCGGCCAGCAGTTACTTGCGGGTCGCTACTACTTCACCAACATTGTTGACCTTGGCGCAAAGTTCACCGTTGACTTCCGCCGCACGCTCACCACTCGCGGCCTGTACCCAGCCGATACCATTGACAGCCGCACAGAACTGATCGACCGCTGGAGCGATTTTGACGGTGGTTTGGCTGATGACACCAGCGCCGATGTCTACTTCCGTTCCAGCGACGTAGCCACCGTCGATACCTTCATGCTGCTGGAGGACGGCGACAAGCTGCTGCTGGAGAGCAGCCCAGACCGCTTTGAGCTGGAATCCGACATTGATTTTGGCGAGTGGTTCCCGATGTACAACGGCAGTTACGCCGGTCGTCAGTTCCAGTTCAAAGTTGAGCTGATCAGCGCCCGCACAGACCAGACACCACTGATCGACGAGCTGGGCTATGAGATGGTGATGCAGTCCCGGACGGAGAACAGCGGCACGATCACCAGCGGCACCGCATCCTACGCCGTGACCTACGCGAAGGCGTTTTACCAAACACCAGCTTTGGGTCTGACCGCTTTTAATTTGAACACTGGCGATTACTATGTGATCACATCCGCTAGTCGCACTGGTTTCACCGTGACCTTCCGCAACAGCGCCGGAACAGCGGTCAGCAGGCAATTCCAGTACGTGGCCAACGGTTACGGCACCCAACAGGCTTAACGATGGCAACCCACGATTACATCATTAGCAATGCCTCCGGCGCTGCAGTGCGTGCTGACCTGAACAACGCGCTGGCTGCCATCGCAACCAATAATTCCTCCGCCACTGAACCGACCACAACCTATGCCTACCAGTGGTGGGCGGATACGGGCAGCAGCCCAACGGTCATGAAGCTGCGAAATGCAGCGAACTCGGCATGGATCACCCTGTTCCAGCTCGATGGTGAGTGGAGTCTGATTCCGTTTGAGAACGGCACGGCTGCTGCACCGTCGATCTACTTCAAGGACAGCGGCACCGATACCGGCATTTACAGCCCTGGCACCGATCAGGTTGGCATCAGCGCCGGTGGCACATCACGCTTTGAAGTAAGCACTACAGCAACAACTTCAACGCTGCCAGTTGTTCACCCTCTTGGCGCAGTTGGAACGCCGTCGATTACATTTACTGGCGACCTTAACACCGGCATTTATAGCCCTGCAGCCGACACTATTGCGTTTGTTGAAGGTGGCGTAGAAGCCATGAGGATCGACTCCTCATCACGAGTAGGGATTGGCTCTACTGTGCCCCGCGCATTGTTGGACATCGGAGGCAGCGCGGCATTTGCCGGTGGAACTTACCAGGCTCCAAAGCTGGCCGTAAGCAATGGCTACATCACCGTTAAGTCCGATCCAGCAGATGGTGTGTCTCGGTTGACGCTAATTGGAGACAGCGCAACCGGCGATGGCGTTATTGACTGGGGCGGAAATATTGCATCTTCCTTGAAGTTCACCAATAACGGCAGCGAAAGAGGCCGCTGGGATTCAAGTGGTAGATTTTTAGTTGGCACGTCTACTGCATTTTCCCAATACAGCGCTGGCTTTCAACTTGTAAACAACTCTGGCTCTGGTATTGATTGTGGGCGTTTTGATAACAGCGCTAGCTGTTCCGACGTCATTCTTACAAAAGGGCGCGGTGGTTCCGTAGGAACCAGAGGAATAGTTTCCAATAACGACCAACTCGGGCAGATTGCATTTAAAGGTGACGATGGTTCAACCCTTAATTCCTATGCTGCAGCAATTACAGCATTTGTAGACGGCACTCCTGGCACTAACGATATGCCGGGCAGGTTGGTATTCAGTACTACCGCCGACGGAGCCAGCAGCCCGATCCGTCGCGTTGTTGTGCGAAACAATGGCTGGGTGGTATTTGGTCAAGATTCTGAAAACTCTGATAGTCCAGGAGTTGGTATTTCTGGAGGCACTGGAGGTATATATTCAACTGTTAGCAGCAATCGTTGTGCATGGTTTAATAGACAAAACTCCGATGGAACACTTGTTGATTTTCAGCAAGATAATACAACAGAAGGCAGTATTTCCGTTTCCGGTACCACCGTCAGTTACAACGGCGCCCACCTATCCCGCTGGTCTCAACTACCTGGCGGTGCAGAGCGCATCGAAATTTTGCGCGGCACGGTACTAAGCAATATTGATGAAATGTGCGCTTGGGAAGAAGAAGATAACGAACAGCTCAACCGCATGAAGGTCTCCGATGTTGAAGGCGACCCGAACGTGGCTGGCGTCTTTCAAGCCTGGGATGATGATGATGATGACACCTACACCGACGACTTCTATTGCGCGATGACGGGTGACTTCATCATCCGTATTGCCGAAGGTGTCACGGTCCAGCGCGGTGATCTGCTGATGTCCGCTGGAGATGGCACAGCCAAGCCTCAGGACGACGACATCATCCGCAGCAAAACTATTGCCAAAGTGACCAGCACTCACGTCACTTGCACTTACGAAGATGGCAGCTACTGCGTGCCCTGCGTGCTAATGGCCTGCTGATTAGTCCTCAAAACTAAAAAAAGAAGATACTATAAACCTACAACGCACCTAAATCGACCTTGAAATATACGGATAATAAAAAAAATTCTGGGATATAAAAAGGTTGGAAAAACCGACTGGTAAAACAATTAAGCAGCTATGCCACGCATAACCAGAGAGATTTGATGATCTACTGGACCATCAAATACACACTCCTCTTTATTGAGAGCACTGATAATAGCCTTGCCGAATGCCCTAGCAACAGGAGGTGGAAATGCATTCCCTATCTGCCTATATTGAGATGTCTTACCTCCCTTAAACATCCATTCATCAGGGAATCCCTGAAGACGAGCAACCATACGAATAGTCAGTTTAGGTTTATGATCGACAGGATGCGAATCGTTAGGAACATCATCTGCAACACCCTTCCCATTTACACCTAACTCCAACCACTTATTACGAGCACGGGTAGGACCTAGATCTGCCCCACCATGCTTCTTGGAACCACCAACAAGAGTAGGAGCAATAGACATCGCAGTTTCTCTCCATAAGTCAGCACCTTCCCATCCACCAGAAGACATCAGATCATATAGAGTATCACCAACATAAGCCTTATCATCAGGATCACCTGATGGGTAAGAGAAGTAGGAAGCAAACTCCTCCTTAAGAGCAACTAGAACAAATCTGGGTCGGAGTTGTGCTACACCAAAATGCTCTGCGAATACCATTCTCCAAAAGACAATATAACCCATGTCATTTAGAGCATCGATAATCCTTTGCCTGTATCCAGCAAAACGAGCAGATGCTAGACCCTTCACATTCTCTAGCATGACTACTTTAGGGTCGCACTCTTCTGCTAGACGCAACGCAGTAGGAAACAAATCCCTGTCATCATTCTCCCCTAACTGCTGACCAGCAATAGAGAAAGGGGGACAAGGAACACCACCAGCCAAAAGATCTACACCCCTGTAAGGAGATGCATCGAACTCACGAAGATCCTGGTTAATCACATTCCAGTCGGAATGATTAGCACTTAAGGTCTTACAAGCATCCTTGTCGATCTCAACAAGAGCACGAGCCTGGAAACCTGCTTGATGCAGTCCTAGAGCCTGCCCACCACCCCCAGCACAGACCTCCAGTGCGGTGAACATCCAACAATAAGTCCTGTGATGTGTTCCATTCTAACACATAGTCAAGTGTGCCACCAAAAACAGCTATGAAGATATAAGAAGACCTACTCGTTACTGTGCCTGACGAAATCACACCGGAGGAGAACGAGCGGCGCTTCAGGGCATGTCTTCGCCTGATCAACAACGTCACCCACGAGCAACTGGTGGAGTTGATGGGCGAGGACTTCCTTGAGGAGTATCGCCGTGTTGCTCGGCGTTAAAAAGGGGCAGGATCTCACCCCTGCCCCCATGCAACGGAATATCACAACCGTTGCGGTGCCTTGTCAGCCGCAGCACTGTAGCACATGGTATGTTGGTGGAGCAGCGGTGCTTGCAACACCCTGCCCCTGGCCACGATTCCCTAGAAACCATGACCCAACAAGATTACAGGCATCCCATTGCCCCGCCGCCGGAGCTGGTGCAGCAGTGGTACGACCAAGCCAAACAAGACCCATGTGGTCCAATTAACTGGGTTGCTGTCCGCGCCGCCCAATGGGGCGCCGACAAGGAGCTAGAGGCGTGCTGTGATTGGCTTCATTGGCAGAACCTGGCCACACACCGGGATCTAATCCCGTCACTCCGCGCTGGGCGACGTCCGAAAGTGCCGAGCTTGAAGGAGCGAGCATTGGAGGCCATGCACCGCAACTGGAATCCACATAACAACGACGATTTCGCCACCATCGCACGCGCACTGGAGCAACTTAATGACTGATTGCCAGTCCGCGTTACTTTCCGCCGTCTTGCTTATTTTCATCTTTGCTTGGTACTTCAAATGACTAACTTCCGAGCGCTGTGCGCTGAATTGCTACAAGAGCTTTGTTGCCACTACAGATCCTGGGAGTTGAAGGAGGGGCATTGCTCGGATGCAATGACCCGCGCTCAAGCCGCCCTGTCCCAGCCCCTGCTAGAACAAAGTGATGAAACTCTTAAGTACATCAGGAAGAACACGCCTCGTTACCGAATGTCTGTCATTATTAGCACATACGACAGTGCTATTGATACTCGTATGCCTGTTATTTGGTCTGCTCTTGATTTAAACAGAGAAATTCTTGAGTCAGTCTCACTACCAGAGCAACTGCCACCTCTAGGAAATAAATAATTTCCTCGTTGCCTCAAGCCTTTTAGTCATTCCCGCTAACCACCATCAACAACCGCCATGGCTGACCGGAAGATCACAGACCTGACAGAACTCACCGCACCAGCGGCGGATGATCTGCTGCCCATTGTCGATAGTTCCGAAGCCACGGCGGCCAACAAAAACAAAAAGATCCAATACGGCACCTTCCTGCGAAACCTGCCCAGCGGCACCGTTGGCGCACCCAGCCTTGCCTGGACCGCTGATACTGGCGTCACGGGCATTTACCGCTCAGCCGCCAACGAACTAGCGTTCACAACCAACAGCACCTTTGCCGGTAAATTCAGCACCACCGGCTTCCAACTTGGCACTGGCACCGCTGCAGCCCAACTGCACCTATTCAGCAGCGACACGACCGATCAGGTCATCATCGAAAACACCGATGCCGGCCTAGACACCGCGCCTGACGTGGTGCTGTATCGCAACAGTGCCAGCCCTGCCAATAACGACAACCTCGGCAACATCGAATTTCGCGGCAAGGACAGCGGCGGCAACGATCACGCCTACGCCCAAATCCTGTCAACGATTGGCACGGTCACCAATACCTCAGAGGTTGGCATTCTCGACCTGATGACTGCCGATGCATCTGCTCCGGCAATGCGTGTTCGCCTCAGAGGCTCGAACGTCGGCATCAGCGAGGCAACACCACTGTTCCCGCTGCACGTCAGCTCCACGATTACCAGCACTGCGCTGCAGGTTCAATGCACGGCAAACGATTCAGCCAGCGGCGCTGACATCACGCTGTATAGACGCCGTGGTGCATCCACCGTTGGTCAAAACGGCGACCTGCTCAGCACAATCTACTGGCGCGGCCATAACGACAACGCCACCACAGAGCAGGTGGATTACGCCGCCGTCGAAGGCAGCATCGTCAGCGTCACCAACAACTCGGAGTTTGGCCAGCTCGCCTTCAAGGTGCAGAACAGCGGCACGATGAGTACTCGGCTCACACTGCAGGCCGCCACGCTGACCCTCGCCGATGCCCTGAACATTGCCGTTAACACCACGACCGGCACCAAGATCGGTACGTCCACCACACAAAAGCTCGGCTTCTATAACGCCACGCCAGTGGTGCAACCTGCAGCCATCGCTGATCTAACCGTCACCGCCACCACCGGCACGCTGCCTACGGCTACGGGTTCACAGGTAATCGCTGATGCAGCAACGCCAACCAATGCCGAACTGCTGAAGTATTGCGTGGAACTTGAAGCTAAACTCGAACTGGCATTAGCTCGTCTTCGCAGTCTCGGTTTGATTGCGACCTAACAACCTCATGGCCAAAGCAACTGAGCAGATTCCCGGCGTGGACTTCCCGTTCACCAACTGGGACATCACCAACATGGAACGGACCATTGCCGACGGCGTGGTTTTCATCGTCCACTACACCGTGACCCGTTTTGAAGACGGCGAACAGGCTGGTGCCTACGGCTCTATCGGTTTGGAAGCTCCCGAAGGCGATCAGTTCATTCCGTATGCCGACCTTGAAAAGGCGATTGTCGTTGGCTGGGTGAGATCTGCCTTGGGCGATGAAAAGGTGGCTGAGATCGAAGCCGCACTTTCCACCAGCATCCAAGAAAAGCTGCACCCTGTTAAAACCAGCGGAGTGCCTTGGTAATGGCGGTTAAGTCCAAAACCGGGGTAGCCCGCATTGAGCACAAGCCCGGCAAGCCCAAGCGCACGCGCCAAGGGCAAGGGCAGCACAGCCTGCCTAACCACGGCCGCAAAAAGATGCGCGGCCAAGGTAAGGGTTAATGCAACCGCCGGTCCTGCTGCCGGCACTGCCACTTGCTAATCCGCCTGAGATCCCAGCGCCATGGCTGGAATTACCTCGGGCGGTGGTGCCTTCTTATACGCCGATGGTGTATCCCTACGCCCCGGTCAACGACGTAGGCATACCACCCGCGAGCCAGGAGCAACCTCCTGAGAAACCTGCTGCGACATTAGCCATAACACCGGCATCAATACCGCCAATAGCAATCCAACCCCCGCCAGCGTGGGAGCCGTCGCCCGAAATAGAACCAGCCAAAACGATTGAGGCTCCTGCACAGCCAATTAGCGCAGAGACAACCACAATCACGTTACCGGGCACCGCAATACAAATCCCTATGCCAAAGGCGGAGATTTTGAGCGCCGCAGCAACCACCAGTGTGATCAGTGTTGCCGCCACGCTTGGTGCGACAGCATTGTTTAAGCGGCTGGTGTCACTGTTTAAGCCGGTGATTAGCGTTGCGGTGAAACGGTTGCAGAAGATGCGGGGGAAGCCGGTGAAGTCTTGGGCGCGGCAGCGATTGGCACAACGTCACCACAGATTGTTGCAAACGGCGATCCCGGCGCAAAAGTAAAACCACTCTTCATGACCTCGGTGCATTTGATCAGACGCACCAGTTCGTAGTCCAGCCGCTCCTTCTCTAGCTTGCGTTTAGCTAGCTGCTTACACAGGTTGACCATCTCAAAATCCAACGGCACACTGAGGCTGACCTGTGCGCCGAAGTTAGCGTTGCGCGTGTAAGGCGCTTCTAACTGGTACACATCGTTGCCCAAGTAAAAGGGCGTGAACACCATGGTGGCGCTATTGCAAATGTGCCCGCCACCAAAGCCTTGTTGGCTGTAACTACCTTGATTAATCTGGACAGCTTGATTACTCACGCTGCCGGTTGAGGTCGCCACAGGATTAGCGATTGCCGTGGTGCCGCCGCTGTCTTGTGCCTTGGCTGGCAAGGCTAGGACTACTGCGAGAAGACAGACAGCGAGTTGGTGGTGGCGTTGGTTGTAATGGTGCGGGTGATGTCTGTCTGTTCGACGATGCCAGCGGCACGGGTTACCACTTCCAAGCTGTAGGTATTGCCAGGGGTTGTAACGCTGAAGGTAGTACCAGCGGCGTTGATGTCCCCGCTTGGCGTCACGTTGGTGGCTGACACACTGCGATAAGCGCCACCAAAGACTTGCGTCTGGATCGTTTCGTTGATGGTCTGCGTTGTGGTGGTCGTGCTGGTCATGCTGCCCTGGGTGAAGTTGGGCGTGACCGACTGAGCTATTGCCGGAACGGGAAACACCAAGACCAGCAGCAGAAGGCGCCATTTCATGGCTTTTTTGCAGGTGGACGCGATGGTTTCACTGTAGGAGCCGATGTTTCATCGCGTTCCATCTTGCTAATGCCGTACCAAGCCAGCGAGCCGGTAAAGATGCTGGCAATAAAGGTAGGGTCCATTTTGGGCAGCAAACCGGCATAGCTGGCGGTCAATAAGGTTGCCGTCCATGCGAGCACCGACAGCCGGACCAGCTCGGCAATCCGAGTGTTATTAGGGGACCGGCGCCGAGGTGTTGCCATAATGAGAGCGTAGCTAGAGCCCTGAACGTGGTTGAGATTCTTGCTGCTGTTACAGGAGCCAGTATCTCTGTAGCGGCAATGGCTTTCACAGGTGTTTCACGCCGCAGCGGCGAAAGCCGGGACTCTGTGCTCAGGCTGACGATGGCAGTAGAAAGCGTTGCCGAAAAGATCCAGCAACTGCACGACGACTTCCGTACTGATCGCGTAGAAGTTTTCGGTCGGTTAAACCAGATCGAGCAGCGGATCGCCAAACTTGAGGTCAAGCCTTAGCCTGAGGTGTCTGCTTTATTTGTATGACCGCTGAACAGCTTGCCATCGCTGGCGTTGTCGTTGCCGCTGGCTCAGAAATTATCGGCATGTCCCCGCTAAAGTCCAATAGCTGGGTGCAGTTGATCCTGCAGGTGCTCAAGTTGACGCTGCCTAAGCGTCGGTGAAGGAGCTGCAGCTTATCAAGTTCTTTGAGAACTTTGACAAAAGCGACCCGTACCATCGAGCCGCTATTGCCGAGCTAGAGGAACGTCTGCCTGACAGTCTCTTCACCCGCAAGAACAGTTGGTTCAAGGTGTGGAGCCAGTCAGGCAAGCGCACTGGCTAGGGCTGGAATTTCCTGCCCCAACCGGATTTGGCACCCTCAGGCAGCCACCGCTTTTGCAGCATGGCGCGGCTATACACAGCCTGATTGCCGTTGGTTACAGGACCGCTGTAGCCATCGTTGACGCTGCCGTAGGGGTCATTGACGATGAAGTCACCCTTGGCAGTAATGCCACGTACTACCAGCATGTGACCGCCTGTCGGTGCGGACGGACTGCCACGGTGCAGAATGCCAATCACCACCGGGCGACCTGCCTTGATTTCCTTCTCTAGGTCATCAAAGCCGAGGTTGGTGTGCCAAGTTGACTTCAAGCCATACGACGCCAGCAGTCTGCCTTGAGCGCCGTGGTCGGTGGTGTCGCCATAGCCGCCTGTTAGCAGCTTGCGCAAGTAATCATCATCGCCCTTGATTTTGCCTGGCATTAGGAACGCCAAGCACATGGCACAGCTTGAACTATTGCAGGTCCGCTGGGCTTGCGTGTAGTTGTCAACTTGGTTGAAGTACGGCACGGAAAGGTTGACGCTGCCATCACCGGCAGGCTCGGGCTTGTCCTCTTTGCCATCCAGCTCAGCCCAGTGCCCATCAAAGAGCCACCAAGTCCCAAGCCCGTAAGGCAGTTCAACTTGGGTGTGGTTGTCTTGGGTAGCTAGGACCTTGGCACCCTTAAACGCCTTGCCCTTGTCGATCTGCGATTTTTCGTTGTCTTCCAGCTCAGAGCTAGGCACCGGCTCCTTTTTTAGCAGGGTGTTATTGGTAGCGGTCAGGTCCGTGGTCTTTGCTGCTGTTGCCGCACCGCCACCTGAGCAGAACATGTTGACTTCAGCCGTCCGGCGACGCACCAAACCTGCCAAGCCCTTATTTGTCCAACGCGGCAGCTCCTCTTTGGCGACGGTGTTCGGATCCTCGCCTGCGTTTAGCCGCTTGCGGAGTGTTGATTCCTCCAGTGCGCCATTGCCGCAGTTGAAGGCAAAGCTGACCAGTGCATCAAACTGGCACTGCTTCAGCGGCACAGTAATCAGGTCATCCACGCCCTTTTCAAACCGCGCCACATCTTTTAGCAGCAGCGCATCAGCTTCGGCTTGGGTAATGGTTTTGCCTGGCGTAACGTGCGGACCAGTGCTGCCATAGCCAATGGTCAGCACTCCAGCAGCGCAGGTATAAGAGGTCAGTCTGCATCCCTCAAACTCTTTAATTAGCGAGAGACCAGCCTTGGAGATGGAATCCATAAAAACTGCGCGACAAGCCAAGGTTAGCTTCCCTCGCTACCGTGATTGATATGCCTAAAACCAATGACTTGGGGGCAGTGGATGGTCGTTGAGTTCTCCGTAGAGGAAGAACTGCGTTTGGAGAATCAATGTAGATCAGCGTATCGTTGCGAAGACATTGAGCAGTTGGCGCATCTTTGCTCATCCCTCGTCAAGCAAAATGCTTACTACACCAAGTTAATCAGGCAAGCCACAGGGCACATTGCTGAACTTGAGATGATTATGACCTTTGGCGATAATGTTAAATTATCGTCCGAGTCTGATGATTCGGGTCAGATTGATCAAGATGACACTCGGGTCCAAAACCCGTTTGTAAATGTTCTGCTGATAATTCTTGGGATAGTGATGGAGCTTGGTGAGTTTTGCTTTGGTCTGCTGCGGCGAGTGATGCCAACCAAGAATCGAGAGAATCGCGACTCGGCGTCTTGATGGGCAACTGCAGGAAGCGTTTAATCTCCTTGTCTGTCCTGACGATGACGCTGGCAGTCTTGGCGTAACAGATAAAATACCGCCCGTTCCAATCCTTGCCGGTTTCAACCGACATACCACCCGGCAGGTGCAGTGTCTCGCGTTTCATTGCAACAGGCTAAGCAGTTGTTTACTGACACGACGCCAGTTGATTGTGACCTTGCGATCTTTCCATTTGGCGCTCGTTGGTGGTGCCAAAAGTTCTCTCATCTGAATTGTATTGAACCGATGATTACAGCATGGGCATTCACGGCGGCGATGAAAATCTCCTGTTTCACTGCGGCAAGTGCGCATGATATCAGTAGTCAAGGAACCGCAAGCAGGACACGGCGGCCCCATTCTGTTAACTGACATGGCTTACCCCCAACCCCAGATCAAGCTGGAGCTGTGTTTCTGTGGTTGATACTTTCCCGGCGGTCCCTCTTTTAGGATCAGCCTTAGTTGCCGCTCTGCGTTAACAAGCAACCTAGCGGTAGTGTCCTGCGCGATACCTATCCTTCGGGCAATCTCACGCTTGGAGCAAGGTTCCTCACCGTCTAACCCATAACGCATACTCAGAATCATTTTGCTGTTTTCGCACATATACGAAAGGGCTTGTTGAACGGCTTGTACTTTGGTTGTCAAAATTAAATCATCCTCAGGTTTTTCATTTTCGGCAGCGATTAAATCAAGGATTGAACTGCCATCGTCATTTTGCGTTCTTGCTTTTGCGTCAAGGCTCACAGCATCCTGGGCGCTATGCATGTAATCCCGTAGGGTATTAGGTGCAACGCCAGCATGTGCAGCGCATTGCTCAATGGAAGGCGGCTCACCGTAAAGGTCCTGATGCTCAACCATGTAAGTTTTGACCTTGCGCAGGATGTCGCTAGCGCCTGATGGCAATTTGATGATCCGGTCCTGTACTTGGATTGAACGCATGATGCCCTGACGGATCCACCAGTACGCATACGTCGAAAACTTGTAGCCGCGCTCTGGATCAAAGAGCTCAACCGCACGGATCAAGCCGATATTGCCTTCCTGCACTAGGTCGTGCAGAGTGACGCGGTTTGCAAGGTGCTTGTACTTTGACGCGATGCCAATCACCAGCCGCAGGTTCCCTTGGATCATCCGTTTTTTTGCCCGGATGCCTGCTTTGATGTGCCGCAGCTCCTCTCTGCTGTGTTCCTGCTTTGATCTGAGTGCCACCATCCGCTGCACGGCATGACCCAGCTCAATCTCCTCGGCAGCGGTTAGCAGCGGGATTTTGCCGATCTGGTTTAGGTAATCGCGCAGAGGGTCCGACATTCGGTCATAAAAAAAGGGGGCAGAGCCCCCGAGACCTTAGAACGGCATGTCGTCTACTGCAACCTTTGTCTTGGCAGGCAGTGAAAAATCATTGACCGCTACATCCAAGGAAGCGCCAGGGCTGCCGTCCTTCCGTGCAAAGGTCTCAACGTATGCCTGCCCAGTAACGGTGACTTGAGCACCTTTGGTCAGGTAATCGCCTACCACCTTGGCGCGTGGACCCCATACGGCACAGCGGAGCACTGTCGTATGGTCTTCGCCTTTGACCTTTTTGTTGACCATCAAGGTGAAGTTGGCTACTTCACGGTCACCAATGGTTTTGAGTTCAGGGTCGGCGGCAAGGTTGCCAACTGCTGTGATCTGGAGCATGATCCGAAAAATTGGTAAAGGATAACGGACAATGCCTGTCTTGCTGTATATTCCCTGGACTGCATGTAATGCTGCAGGAAAGATACCAAATCAGGCGGAAGAAGCTGTTGGAGATGATTGTCCTGCTGTTTAACCAGCTCTGCACGTTGAGCGGCATATGCTGCCGCCATTTGGGCGTGCATCATCTCATCGGTCATGGCTGATCCTTGTTAGGTGGATAGCCGTTCCTGGATGTAGCGCAGGTGTTTAGGAAGCGTGATGTGGGCGGTCATGAGATCACCCTCAGGCACGGCAAATTCCTTGTTGAACTCCTTAATGATTTTGTTCCTTTTGACAACAGGTTCTGCTGCCAGCAAGTCACGGATCGTTTTTAGATCACCGTCAGTGATCGGGAGTTCCTCTGACGACAACTCAGGAGGCTCTTCCTTCTTTGTAGCTGCGGCAACGGGCTTTGCTTTGGCAGCAGCGGGCTGCTCAACAGTTGGTAACGGGCTGTCAGCCTTTGCCTCTTCAATCTCCTCTCGTGCCCATAGCTCGTAGCCAAGGCTAAAGAAAAATGCAGCAGCAGCACAAAGCGCACGGCGATGGCTATCGCAAATCATGCGGCTATTGATCTTGTCCCACGCAATCGGAACATTGCGATTGTCGGTGATGGCATAAACAAAATCTGGTGTCTCTGTGCCGTCTGTATGCAGGAAGTAGACGGTCAAATAACCAGAGCCATCAGGACTGCGCCAGACATGGTTCTCGCCATGCGGTGCTGTTCTGGTTTGCATGATCCAGCCGGGGGCGCTGGTATGCAGGTGATTAGCGATCCGTGCCCAAGAAACGTAATCTGCGGCGTAGGATCCTGTGCCTTTGCGGAATACATCATCTTTGGTGATGACGCCCGCAAGATTTGGAAAGGTCATTGGTCTGTGAGGTTTAGCGCAGTGAGCGTGATGATGGCGCCAGGTTGTTCGTTGGTGTTGCAGTAACGCTTAATGGCGTTGATGCTGACGACTTGGCGGTCATCATCGAAGAGGATGCCAGTCATGGCATCGCAGGTAGACCGCAGGAGCTTGTCAAGGTCTCCATTGCGGGCTGAGGTGACGTAGTAGGGGGCGGTCGGGCGTAGACCATTTTTCAGGTAATGAGCGGCTGGTCTTTGGAACCGAAAGACAACGGACAAAGACATGGGACCAGATGCATCCCAGTCGGCTGGCTTGGCTTCCAGTGCGGCGTATTTTGTATCCTGCCGCCATGGCTTGACCTTTTTGCTTGACTCCACCATGACCCCGTTGCCCATGTGCCGTTTTGAACCTTGAGGTGCTGGCAGCCCATGGACAGCGAAGGTGATGCTGGTGTTCAAGGGTTCATGCGGAGCTGGTAGTAGATTGTCACGTTCCGCTGGGCAAGTCCAGCGTCGATGTCCTGTTCTTTAATAGACCTAATTGCCCGTTCGGCTTCCTTGCTGAGTTTGTAACTGTTGCGTTCACAGCGGACGTACTTGGCGTTCACGAACTCGTAGGTGCTGTCATCGATTTGGTAGGGATCAAGTTCGCCTAGGGCAATGGCACCTTCAAGCTGCTCACGCAGGAATGCCTCACGGGCTTCTAGATCTTCTTTGTCTGCACGCAGGGTGACAAGTTGATCAATAAGGTCTTGTGCGGTTGACATGATTAGAAGGATGCGCGATGGGTGGTTTGGCAAGCAGTGATGGTGCGTTGCTCAATGACTTGAAGCGTGATGCCTGCGACGAGGATGCTGCTCAGGCAAAGGGCAATCGGGAAGTGCTGACGGATGCGTGAAGCAAAGGTGGGTCTCGCGTAGGAATCAACAAGCACGTAGAGCCCACGCTGGAGGCGGACGGTGTGCTTCATTTGGCGGTTACCACGATGCGGTTGATCAGGTCGTGGATCAGGTCATGACCCAGCATGGAATCAGGATCGATGTAGTTGTCTTTAAGAACGTCTTGCGCCAGGTGAGCTAGGACGCCAACAAGCTCCTCGCAGACGTAGGCATTGAACTGATCTGCAAGGTCATGAGCCATTGCCGTTTCTTGCTCGGCGGTCAGCTCAGGGGAGTCGGTGGGCTGGAAGGGAAGCATGGGTTGAGTTGCGCGTTGGGCTGCGGGTCTGTCCCGCGTCTCCGTATTATGGGGCAAAACCGCCCGAAAAGCAACCCCTTTTCCATTGGAAAGGTTGAGGACTTACATGGGTAGGTTGCTTGCGCGGCGCCAATGTACGGTACACACACCGCTGGCACTACACCGCGTCCACGACGGGAACCTTGGCTTCTTGCGCTTGGGATGTTGATCCACCAGTTAGCCCGACCAGTGGCATCCCCTACGCAGGCAGCAACCATAGCGACCGAAGTTTGCACCAGTCACCCAATGCCTCGTTATCAGTCTGGCGATTTACCAGGCTTTAGCTGGTAATGCTTGGAGCAATCCAGCAGGAACACGTATTCCAAGTAAGCCACCTGCCATTCGGGCTCTAAGTCCTTGAGTAACTTGCCATTGAATCGCGGCAAGCAATCATCAGGTGGCAAATACTCGTAGCGGGACATCAAGCGAAAGAAACAGCGTTTGAGGATTTTAATCATTGCCGGCGACTTATAGCGTCACTTCAATGCCGCACTCCTCCCAAAGACGTTGTTTGTACAAAGCGCGTAGGTGTTTGCAGTCTTGGGCTTTTGCAAATTGCCCGTACTTGAGGAAATATTCCTCCCGAACGGTTTCCCAATGGAAGCCCGTGAGAATCAATTCCATCGGCACGGAGCGAACGAGTGGTCGTTTCATTGGCGGCGTTGGCGAAAGAGTTTAGTCAGTTTGTTGTCGAGCTTGATAATGGCATCAGCCCAACTGCCCGCTTGTACCTCATCCTCTGGATCGTGCAATGAGTTGCGGGCATCACGAGTCAATTCGTAAAGCAGGTCAAGTTCTAGCGATGTGAACAGATCTTTCTGTTCAGTTACCGGGTAACGGTAGCTTGCTAGGTCTTGCTCAATCTCCTTGAGGAGGCTTGACAGTTTTTCGTCGGCAGTCATGAATCGGTGCTGTAAGAACGGGGTTAAACGATCTGGTCTGCTCTGAAACGCGGCGCACGTTCGCGCAGGTGAAAGAAGCCTTGCAGCTCTGGTTCACACTCCATCAACTTGCGGGCGTAAAGAGCGGTGTAGTTGTTGTTGAGCTTGAGGCCATCATCAGAGAATGTGGTCAAAGCATATTCATATCGAAGAACCTCGAACAAGGCTTTGATGCCGTAGTGTTGCCGCCCTGTGCGGCGAACCTGCAGCGCCAAACGACGCAGCCCGTCATAGACGCTTGGGTTCTCGCGGTCAAACTGCGCGAAGTTGCGGGCGATTCTGTCAGACATCAGCGGCGAATCTCTAACTGAGTGCCGCTGTGGGTCATGCCGGGCTGGTTAGCAGCCTCGATGCCGATCATGGCAACGACTGCTGCAACCACCACAAGGCAAATTGCATTGTTAATGCGGTTGATCATTGGGGTTGTGCAGGTGGTTGGTGGTAGCCGGGCATCCCCGACAAACAAAGGATGCCATGGATCAGGTGGAGATGCAACCTATTTCAACCCTGACACCATAAAAACTGTCACGCGGTACGGCGACTCAGAACGGGCAGACCTCTTGCTTGAACACATCCCAAGCATCCACCCAGGCACCTAAGCACTCGTCAGGCTCACTCTGAATTACCCTGCAGCGCCCAGGACCGACCACCACCGTGTAACACCAGTCCACCGTCACCATCGGGTGATGGTCGATCAGCATGGCAAGGTAGCCCCCAAGCTGAGCTGTGGCTGGCTTGCGTTGCGATACGCCTGAGTTGCTGCCAACCGTCTTCAGGTCACCCAGTACGACCTTGCCGTTGGATGTCCGCAGCAGGAAGTCAAAGCTGCCGCCAACGCCCTTGCGGGCATCGCACAGCCTGTACTCAACAGCCAGTGCGTCAGAGTCACGCAGCAGCCAGCACTCCTGCAACTCATCGGTCCATGCCGTGTAATCAGTCTCCGGCAGCTCCTCGCCTAGCAGCATTGCCTCGCAGAAGGAATGGATCGTGGTGCCGCGTGGCGCCCAAATGTGCTTGGTCCGCTCAAACTGCGCCTCCTGTTCCGGCGTGGTGCGGTTCGCAACCTTTGACACGCTGAACGGCAGCCAGCGCCCCTTGTACCGATAGCGGTGCAAATCCTCGTTGAACTCAAGGTGCTGGACCGGGGCGAGCATGTTGCGCAATGGTCGATTTCGGGGTAATCTACGCCGGATACCCGCATAACGCAACCTTTATGCCCATCGGCAAAGCCACCAACGTCGCCATCGACGACGCCATCCTCAGCCGCGCTAAGGCTGTCATGCCTACCTATCAATCACAGAAATCTTTCGTCAATCAGCTCCTAGATCAGGCGCTGCAACGGATCGAGCTGGAGGTGCCCATGACCCAAGATTCCCTGCCACAATGAAAAACGCCCCGCAGGGGTGAAGGACCCTGCAAGGCGTAGACAAATCACGGGCAAATCTTACATGACCGCTGCGGTTAAGTCCACGGCTTTTGCTGCCGTCCCATACAAACTCATGGACGCCGGCATCGATTCAAAAGCCATCGTTGTTTATCTCTGGTTACACAGGTTCGGCTGGAACTCCCCGAAAGGCTGCTACGCATCACTGCAAACAATCTCAGATCGTTCTGGTATCTCACGGAAGGTTGTTCAGCGGTCGTTGAGCACACTTGTAGAAACCGGCTGGCTGGAGGTTGAACGCCGCCCTGGCACCAGTGCCGTGTACCACGTCGTCCTAGACCACCCAGGTCGAAAACGACCTAAGGTCAAAAACGACCCAGGTCAAAAACGACCTAGGGGTCAGGTCGAAAACGACCTAGGTACCCAGGTCGAAAACGACCTACAAACAAGAACCCATGAACAAGAACCCATAACAAGAACCCATGTAAAGCTGGAAAACGAGTTTCCAGCAGCGTCTGACCAACCCGCGCCAAGGCGTAGAACCAAAGGCGATCCAGCCTTTGAGCAGTTCTGGAAAACGTACCTCTCAGCCCCTGTACGCGCTGCCAGTCAGTCCAAGCCCAAAGCCCTTGGGCAGTGGCAGAAAACTCTCCGGACCGAAACCGTTGCCAGCTTGCTCGAAGCATTGGAAACTGAGATCAGCCATCAGCACCTCGCAGCGGGCACGTTCGTCAGCCCCTTGCCTGATTGCTTCCGCTGGCTACGCGACGAGCGTTACCTCACGGTCAACGACCGACCCCTCAACACCACCAACTACATCCCCGATGTGATCCGATGAAACTGTTCAGCCCAGAGAGTCGTAACCAATTTGTTTTTGCCGTCCTGCCAAAAGCTGCCAAGGAAGGCACCGCACCAGCGTTCCGCACCGTTGATGCTGATGACTTTGATGAAGCGCAGCGCAAGCTCGATAAGTTCCAACTGCGTAACGCTTACCCGTATTGCGTGGGGCGCTACGACGAGTTCGGTCGGTATATGACCCACAAGCCTGCCATCGAAGGCGTCAGCCCTGGCAGATTTGTCCTGCATCCGTTTGCCGATGAGGAGCGCAAGCGCGAGGAGGCATTCTCCTGATGGCACTCAAACCAATCTCCACCGCTGTCGGTGCCCGCAAGCTCCTGCAGCGCCTCATCGATGCCAAGCGGTGCGTGCTAGAGGACTTTGACGCACCACCGCCAGGTCACATCAACCCAGGCATGTACCGCAACCTGCTACGCGATCCTGTCGATGACGCTGACCCCAAGGTCGAAGTGGTCAACCCACGCGACTTTGTACCCGCTGAAGAAAACGCCCTGCCCTACTGACATGACCACCGAAAAGCGCCTGCCCGTCAAGGTTTATCTCACCCAAGACGAGAACGAGCACCTGCTACGCCAAGCCAAGGAACTGAACATCGAACGCGGGCAGCTCATCCGCCTGCGTGCGCTAGGAGACCCCACAGTGGCCTCTGGCGCCTCTGTAGCCCTTGCCGCGCCCTTCTCCTTGCACGCCTATCAGAACGCTGTTACAGCCGCTTGTAGGGCTGCTAGAGGCAGTGCACCGCGCCCAGTCCTCGAATGCATTGCAGCCGCTGTCCTCTGCTCCCTTCAAAATGAAGTCAAGCCGTAACCCCGCCAACCAAGACGTTGCGCACTGGCTCAAACTGTGGGACGACTACCTAACAGCCCTCTACCACCAGACCAATGACCCCCAGAGACCGTCTGAACTCACTGGTGGAATCAGCCGCTACTTCCGTCCAGCCGATCTGCCATACGCTCGATGACGGCAGTGTCCGCGTCTGCATTGGTGACACCTGTGGCACCGTTTCCTCGCACCACCTCGTCGAACCTAAAATCAACCAACTCCGCCAATCAACCCCTCTACAATAAATCTGCTAACGTCAAATACCATATCCAAAAAACCTAAACCAGTCCCCAATGGGCAAGAAATGCACCAAGAGTGAATCCGAGGATCGCGTTAATGCGATCTATGATCTACTCTTGCGTGCAAATAGTAGAACACAAATTATTCGTTACGCTGCGGAAAATTGGGAACTTGGTGAACGTCAAACTGAACATTACATCGCTCGCGCTAGAGAATTACAAAAGTTAGACGCTGCCCTAGAACGCCCTGAATGGTTAGCCTCTGCCGTTGCTCGCCTTCAAGATTACGAACGTGAGGCACGCACTAAAGGCAACCTCGGCTTAGCTGTCAAAGCACTAGAGACACAAGCCAAACTCCTTCGGTTTGAAATGTCCTGAGTCGTTACACTGCCGGCATAGTGCATCAACATCAACCGCCCAGTGTGAGCCTGATTACTGGCATCTGTGAGCCCGGCAAACTGCTGGGCTTCATGGATGTAGCTACGCAGCAGGACACCACAGAGCTTCTTGCGCGCATCCGTAACGACCTGCACCCAGGGCAGCTTGCCTTCGTAGACGACAGCAGCACACAGATCCTTGGCATCTCTGCTGGTTACGGTGCTGGCAAGACCCGTGCGCTATGTGCCAAGGCTGTAACCCTTGCCGCTGCTAATCAAGGCTTCATCGGTCTGGTCATGGAACCAACCGGACCATTGATCCGTGACATTTGGCAGAACGACTTCGAGCAATTCCTTGAGTCATACGAGATCCCTTACACCTTCAGGGCGTCTCCGTTGCCTGAGTACATGCTGCACCTGCCAGGCGGTGACACCAAGATCCTGTGCCGATCATTTGAGAACTGGTCACGCATCATCGGCTTGAACCTTGCCTGGGTCTTGGCTGACGAAATTGATACTGTCACACCAAGCATTGCCAACAAGGCATTTCCTAAAATCCTTGGTCGCTTACGCTCCGGCAACGTCAGGCAGTTTGGCGCAGCGTCAACACCTGAGGGCTTCCGCTGGATGTGGAATACCTTTGGCAGTGATGACGCAAGGGCAAGACCTGATCGGCATCTGATCAAGATGCGCACCGCCGATAACCCCCACCTGCCACCGGACTTTATTGAGCGTCTTGAAGCCAACTACGACCCCAGCTTGCTGCGTGCATATTTAGACGGTGAGTTCGTCAACCTCACCACCGGGCAGGTTTATGACCGCTTCGACCGCACCAAGCACGTACAACCTGACCTGCCTGATACTGACCGCGAACCGCTCCGCATTGGCATTGACTTCAACGTTGGCAACATGAGTGCAGTGATCGGCGTTCGCATCGGCAATGGCCTGCTGATCATCGACGAGATCTCCGGCGCCCATGACACCGACGCGCTGGCTGCCGAGATCCGTCGTCGATACGCGGATCGCCGTATTTACATCTACCCAGACGCCAGCGGCGGCAATCGCAGCACCAATGCAACGCAGACCGACATTGCAATCCTTGAGTCCTATGGCATGTCCAACCAATCACCCAGGGCTAATCCTCCCGTTCGTGATCGGGTGGCTGCTGTTCAGGCTCTGCTGGAAAACGGCAAAGGGCAAGTCCGGTTACAGGTCGCGCCGCAATGCAAGAGACTGACCGAGTGCTTGGAGCTGCAGTGCTACACAGACAAGGGGGAGCCTGACAAGGATGCAGGCTTTGACCACATGAACGACGCCTTGGGGTACTTGGTCTGGCGTGAGTTCAATCCGCTGCACGCAGGCGCTGGACGGTCAACGGGCATCAGACTTTACTGACGGCTGGGTTGCAGATATTGGCTTTTTAAGCTATGGTCGCAAATGCCCACCTTTGAGCCTACTCATGCTCGTCGGTCAAGATCTCATCAACAAAGTAAAAGAGCTGAGCGATCTGAATAAATCAGACCTCGTTCGTGAATGTGGTTACGTCAAAAATGACAAGGTATGCTTCACTCAGTTTTATGAGGCGCTCCTTGAAGCCAAGGGGCTGCAGATGAACGTGCCTGGCAAGCGCGGTCGTAGTCTGACCTATAAGACCAAGGTGCAGTTCAACGGCAAGCTCTCCATCGGTGAGGGTTACGTGCAGGAGATGGGTTTTAAGCCCGGCGACGAGTTTGAGATCAAAATTGGTCGCAAGTCCGTAACGCTAACTGCTGCTTAAACTGAACCAAAGCCTGCGCGTATCAAGCTGTGTATAGCGGATACAACTTTTACGACCGCCCGCTAGCTCAGCGGACTGTCACGCAAGTCACCGATCCGAACACGGCATGGTTCGCGCAGGAACCTCACTGGATATTGATAGAGGATCTACTGCAGGGCACTTACGGGATGCGCAAAAAGCATCGCCGTTACCTGCCGCAGGAACCACGCGAGCTGGACGAGTCCTATGACAATCGCCTAGCTCGTAGCGTGGTGCCGCCCTTTTATCAGCGCCTTGAGCGCATGATGGCTGGGATGCTAACCCGTAAGCCCGTGCGGCTTGACGACACTGCCGACATCATCCGTGAGCAGTTGTTTGACGTTGACCTGCAAGGCAATGACCTCAACGTCTGGACTTATGAAACAACCCGCAAGATGGTCCGTTATGGGCACGTTGGTGTCTTGGTGGATGCACCGTCTGATGGGGGTAGACCTTACTATGTGACGTACACGCCAAGGCAGATCCTTGGCTGGCGCACTGAACAACAGGAAGGCAAACAAGTCCTGACGCAGCTCAGGCTGTCAGAGATTGTGACGATTCCTGACGGCATCTACGGCGAGAAAGAAGTGCAGCAGGTGCGGGTGCTAACGCCTGGTGAGTACCAGTTGCATCGGCAGAATGCCACCGGCGATTTCAGCGTGGTAGACGAAGGACGGACCAGCTTGTCTGAGATTCCCTTTAGCGTTGCTTACGCCCAGCGGCATGGGTTCCTTGAATCCCGCCCACCGCTTGAGGACATTGCCGAGCTAAACCTCAAGACCTACCAGATCCAGTCAGACCTAGACAACCAACTGCATATCAGCGCCGTGCCGATGCTGGCGTTTTATGGCTTCCCGTCTGCTGCAGAGGAAGTAAGCGCCGGTCCTGGTGAGGCGATTGCATTTCCTGCTGATGGTCGTGCGGAGTACATCGAACCGCAGGGCAAGAGCTTTGAAGCACAGTTTCGCCGCCTAGAGCAACTGGCAGGGCAGATCAACGAACTAGGGCTGTCAGCAGTCTTGGGGCAGAAGCTCAGCGCCGAAACTGCAGAAGCGAAGCGGCTTGACCGTAGCCAGGGTGACAGCACCATGATGGTGATTGCACAGAACGTGCAGGACCTCATTGATAACTGCCTGCAGTTTCATGCGCAGTTCATCGGCAACGCCACCGCTGCCGGCAGCTCCTACGTCAACCGTGACTTCCTTGGCGCACGCCTTGAACCGCAGGACATCCAAGCTCTGCTATCGCTTTACACCGCTGGCACCATCAGCCAAGAAACCCTCCTGCGTGAGCTAGCCGAGGGCGATGTCCTTGGCGATAATTTTGATGTGGACGAGGAACTGGAGGCAACTTCTAATGGCGGGCTGGATTTACAATCTGCTGAACAGGCTGATCGATTGGTTGGTGGACTGGGCGATAATGCTGGAAGCGAAGACCCAGAAGATGCAGATACCGCCGAGGAAGCAGGAGCTTGATTACACGATGGGCAAACTGCCGGAAGAGATTTTGGCAGTTGTACGGATGACGTATTACAAAGACGGCAAACCTGCTGAAGTAGATGAAATGGTAATTTTGGAAGATGGGCAAGATGGTTACAACGCCTTTGCTTCTACAGTTACCGGCGCCTTGACGCGTGGCGCAAACGTTAGCATCCGGTCGCAGTACAAGCCCAGCCAGCTTGGCATTGAGCCATGAGCACACCTGAGGCGTTGTTTCGCAATGCGATTGACCTGAATCGCTTTAGTAATAGTGTTGCTCGCCGTGTGATCAATGCTTATAACGACATCATTATTGATGCAGTTAATCAGTTACGAACGATTGATGAGCTGGCTGCACCTGTCAAGGCTGCAAGGCTGCGTGGCATTTTGGCGCAACTGAAGGATAGTCTGGGCACTTGGGCTGGAGATTCGACAGAGCTGACGGCGCTAGAGCTGCAGGGTATAGCCCAGTTGCAATCGGAGTTTGTATCGGAAGAGTTGCGTAAGGCGTTACCCGCAGGCGCACGCAACATCGTCAACACGGTAGAAATCAGCCCACAGTTTGCGCAGAGTGTGGTGACGACTGATCCCACGCAGCTCAATGTGGTGGCACTTAGCGATGATCTCTTTGCCGCAGTACAGGGTGCACCACAGACATTTAGCCTTACGGCTGCTCAAGGTGCCACCATCACGCTGCCCAACGGCGAGGTCGTTAGCAAGGCATTTCGTGGCATTGCGGTGGACCAGGCTGAGCGGTTTAGCCAAGTTGTCCGGCAAGGCTTGCTGACAGGTGAACCGACGCCAGCTATCGCTAAACGTTTGATCGGCAGTTTGCAGTTTGGTGAACGCGCCAAGACCGTCAGGGAAATTGCAGCAGCAGGCGGTCAGGCAACAGCTATAGCCGACAATCAGATCGTCGCGTTAGTCCGCACCAGCATTAATCAGGTAGCAAATACCGCTAGCCAGCAGGTGTATGAGGCGAACCAAGACATCACGAAAAAGTACCGCTACGTTGCCACGCTTGACACCAGGACAAGTGCCATCTGCCGGGCGTTAGACGGCAAGGTGTTTGAGTATGGCAAAGGACCAACGCCGCCGCAGCACTTCAACTGCCGTAGCACCACCGTGCCGGTCATTGACTACAAGGAGCTTGGCTTTGACCCGCCACCGCCAGGACGCCGTGCTGCACAAGGTGGTCAGGTTCCAGCTAACACCAGCTACGGCAAGTGGTTATCTGAGCAGGATCTTGCAACCAAGGCAAAAGCCTTAGGCGCTAGCAAAGTTGCTTACTTCAACAAACTATCCAACAAATATGGACCAGAAGCTGCAATCGCAAAGCTGGTTAGCAAAGATGGCACAGAGCTAACCTTGGACCAGCTCCGGGCTCGTTATGGACCAACCCGTTCTTAAATACACCTACGCCGATGGGCGCAAGGCATCGGAGTTTGAACTGCGCAATGGTGCTGAGGTCCGGTACGTCCAGCAACCTGATGGCACAGGCGGTTGGTACGATAGAACCGGCGTGATGGTTGCTAGCAATGCCCCTGAAGCGAGGCAAGAGTCAGGCAGTAATCTCCCAAAACATCAGCCGGGAGATCAAGGCAGGCAAGCCGCAAAAGCAAGCGGTAGCAATCGCCCTAGCAAAAGCAGGAAAAAGCCGGAAGCGCAAGCCGAAAGCTAAGTAGCATGAAAGGGTCATTGCTTTAAGTCAATGCCTGGGCATTACGGCGACATGAAAGCTAAGGGTGGCGGCAAAGCCAAACCCATGATGGCTAAGGGCACAAAGAAAAAGGGAGGCAAGAAAAAGTGAAGCGCGGTGACAGGGTGAGTTGGATGTACCAAGGCACCCGCACCTTTGGCGTAATTACCAGCATTGGCGGCGAACGCGCCACTATTGCTACACGCACTGGTGGCAGTGTCACTCGTGTTGGCAGTCAGGACGATCCAATCATTCGGATCAAATCTGAATCAACTGGCAACGCAGTCATCAAAAAACGTTCGGAGCTGAAAGCAGCACCCCGTCGATGATCACCTATCGCGGCGAGCAGTTTGACGGCTACAACAAGCCGAAGCGCACGCCAAGCCATCCAACTAAGTCCCATGCCGTACTTGCAAAAGACGGCGAGACGGTCAAGTTGATACGGTTTGGGCAGCAGGGCGTTAGTGGCAGCCCGCCGCGACAAGGTGAATCAAAAGCAGCAACAGCAAGGCGTGCCAGTTTTAAGGCACGTCATGCTGCCAACATTGCTAAAGGCAAGATGTCTCCTGCGTATTGGGCTGACAAGACAAAGTGGTAGCCTCCTCGCAGTGGATCCAATCTTTAAGTTCTGCGACGTAGCGACGTAAGTCTTGGGCTTTGGCAGCGTGCCAGCCACAACCCGTCCGTCGCAACAGGTCCTCATGCCGATCGATAGCATCAAGCATCTGTTTGATTAACGGGTTCCAGGGTTCCCGGATTGGCGTATTGAATTCTCGTTTTGACACTTTTGTGTCAGAAGCTGTACTATCGCAGCGTAACTAAGCCTGTGGCTAGTCCATGTCTGATGAAGCACAAGCTCCTGTGGAGCAAAATGCCGAAGTAGCCAACATGCAAGCTGAACTTGACGCCATGCGGCGCAAGAACTCAGAGTTGTTGGACGAGTACAAAAAAGCCATCGCCCAAGCAAAGGCTGTGCCGGATGGAGTCAATGTTGACGAGCTGCTGGAGTTCAAACGCAACTACGAGCAACAGCAACTTGAATCACAAGGCAAGTATTCAGAAGCAAGACAAGCTCTGGAGCAGCAGTTCCGTGAGGCGACGGCAGAAAAGGACCAGCGCATCAGCCAGCTTGAAGCCCGCGTGCGAGAACTGGAGCTGGTGACGCCTGCTGTCACGGCACTAGCTGAAATTGTCCATGACCCAGACATGGTGCTCAAGACCAAGCTGAAGCCTGAAGCTATCGAACGCGAGGCTGACGGCAGCGTGGTTGTGGTTGATGGGTACAAGCGTGTGCCTGTTGCCGAGTGGGCAAAGACGTTGCCAGCATGGATGCAGAAGCAACCCAAGCCGCAGGGCAGTGGTGCGCCATCGGGCGGCAATGTTGGCGGTGCCGTCCCTGCTGGGATGGTCAATCCGTTTAACCGCGACAGCTTCAATCTGACTGAACAGGCACGACTGTATCGAACAGATCGTGATCTGTATGATCGGATGAAGGCTCAAGCTAACCGCTAAGCTGTTACAAACCGGCTGTGCTGGTGATGTAGGGCTGTGCCCATCCTTCCAACTCAACCCTGGTGATTCTTCATGGCGACTCTTCGCTCTGACATCATCATCCCCGAGATTTTTACGCCTTACGTCATTGAGCAGACCACCCAGCGCGATGCCTTCCTGGCATCCGGTGTGGTGCAGCCGATGGCTGAGCTGAACGCAACCGAGGGTGGTGACTTCATTAACGTGCCTTTCTTTAAGGCAAACCTGACTGGTGACTTCGAAGTGCTGTCTGACAGCACCTCGCTGACCCCTGGCAAAATCACTGCTGACAAGCAAGTTGGCGTGATCCTGCATAGAGGGCGGGCCTTCGAAAGCCGTGACCTCGCGGCCCTCGCGGCTGGAAGTGACCCCATGGCTGCTATCGGCGCCAAGATTGCTGACTACATTGCTAACCAGCGCCAGAAGGACCTCCTGTCCTGCTTGGCTGGTGTGTTTGGCAGCCTGGGCAGCAACGACAGCGCATCCTTCGTCGATCTGACGATTGATGGTCTGACCGCTGACACCCCAACCGTGCTGTCCCCTCGGCACGTTGCTGAAGCCCGCAGCCTGCTGGGCGATCAAGGTGACAAGCTGACCGCCATTTGTATGCACAGCAAGGTCTATTACGACCTCGTTGAGCGCAAGGCGATCGACTACGTGTCCACTCTTGAAGCTCGTGGCACTACCACCACTCAATCCGGTGGCTCCCTTGTTGGCGCTTACGGCGGTGACGCCAGCGTGCCAACGTACATGGGCTTGCGTGTGATCGTCTCTGACGATGTGCAGACCGCAGGCAGTGGCGGTTCCACTGAATATGCCACTTACTTCTTCACCAACGGCGCTGTCGCTAGCGGTGAGCAACTGGCTCTTCAGACGGAAACTGACCGTGACATCCTCGCCAAGAGCGATGCCATGTCGATCGACCTCCACTACTGCTACCACCCCGTTGGTGCCAAGTGGGGCGTGAGCACTGTCAACCCGACCCGTGCTCAACTGGAGACCATCGGCAACTGGTCGAAGGTGTACGAAACCAAGAACATTGGTTGCGTGCGTTCGACCAACACTTCTAACTTCGATTGAGGTAACTAATTATGGCTTCCCTCTTTCAAGTAACTGCTGGCAGTGCCATTGGCTATGTCAGCGGCTCGGGTGGTGCGGTTACCCAAGCCACCAGCAAGTCCACTGGTGTCACCCTCAACAAAGTTTGTGGGGCGATCACCATGCACAACGCATCACTCGCTGATGCCACCAACGTTAGCTTCACCGTCACCAACAGCACTGTTGCTGCTAATGACGTTGTGATCGTTAACCACTCATCGGCGGGCACTGCCGGTGCCTATACCATCGAAGCCAACGCTATTGCAGCGGGATCCTTTGCGGTCACGGTGCGTAACGTGTCTGGTGGTTCGCTTAGCCAAGCCATTGTGCTTAGCTTTGCTGTAATCAAGGGCGCTAACGCCTGATGGGGCTGTTCGCTTTCCGGCGACTGCGTGATCGTGAGGTTGCTTCTACGGAAGCAGCCTCTCTTTCTATTGCGGAGCCTGCGCCTACACTAGAACCAAAGGAGCCACCCAACGATGGCAGTAGTAATCGTCGCAACCGTCGGGTCGGCAAGCGCCAACTCTTATCTGACTCTGGCGGACGCCCAGACGATCGTTGATGGTTTTGTGGAGAACGATGACGTCCAACACTGGAACACTGGCAACACTGACAGTCGCAACCGCGCACTATTTACTGCCACGCAACGGCTAGACCGTGAACGCTTTTTAGGTGCTCGTGCAACTGATACGCAGGCATTGCAATGGCCGCGTACTGGTGTGCGCAAGCCAGACACCTATATCAACACCTACACAGTCGGTTTCCCGTTTCGGATCTCCACGGATTACTTCACCGACACTGAGATCCCGATTCAAGTCAAGTACGCCCAGGTTGTGCTGGCAGTGTTTTTGCACAACAATACGGATGCGCTTGGGCTGAGCGGTCTAGAGGATTACAAGAATGTCAAGATCGGTAGCCTTGATGTGACGCCGAACGTTATGTTCGGTGCCGTGGGTGCTGATAAGGTGCCGCCCTTGTTTGAGCGGTATCTGACTGGGCTTAGAATTAGTGGACCGGGCAACTTCTCCATTCGCCGGAGCTGATCATGGTTCTTATCTCACCCGCAGGGAATGATTCCGTAGCAAGGCGGCGGAATGACGGCACTTATTCAATGGGTGTTGCCGGTACAGCTTTTCACTCCGTCGTTACCGTCACGCGGCCCAGTAATACCACCGCCTATACCGCTGGTGATGTGGTTGGCGACACGGGTGGCTCGGCAATTCTTACCTTTAGCAGCATTGGCCCCGCTGGTGGCTACGTGTTGGTTCAGTCGGTTAGCCTTGTTTTTAGTGATACCGCAGTGATCAGCGGCATGGGCGCCTACCGCCTGCACTTTTACACCGCTAGCCCCACCGCGATTGCTGATAACGCTGCTTTTGATCTGGTCAGCGGTGAGCGCAGTGATTATGCCGGCTTCATTGATTTTGCGACGCCGGTTGATTTTGGCAGCAGCCTGTACACCCAAGTCGATTATCCGGGTCGTTTGATCAAACTGGCGGCAAACAGCAGCACGTTGTACGGCGAGCTTGAAACGAAGGGTGCTTACACGCCGGCTTCGGCCAGCACTGTTCAGGTTCGTGTTGCAACGCTGGAGGCTGGTATCTGATGCGCGGCTCCGCTGTCTTTCGCGTTGGAGTTGCGCCGGGTGGTGCATTAGCGCCGTCTTGGGTGCGTGATTCTGTTTCACGCGCGGCACGGTCTACGCCAAGTCTGGATCTGCGCTTTGCCGACAACAAGAGCCTGATTGACGCCACCAGTGGACAAAGCCTTGTCACCTTCACCCGCGCCAGCAGTGGGACGTTTGTGGGCAGCGACGGGCTGATCAAGACCGCGACGACGAACCTGCTGCTCAGGAGTGAGGAGTTTGATAATGCAAGCTGGACAAAGGTGCGGGCAACTGTCTCTGCCAATACTATTGCCGCACCCAACGGGACACTATCCGCAGATACTGGCATTGAAGACACATCAGCCTCTGCAACGCACAACCCACTGATCCAAGACGCAACAATCATCGCCAACGGAACATATACAGCATCTCTGTATGTCAAAACGAAAGAGCGCTCACGAGGAGATATTTGGTTTTCAAGTACTGATAGCGCCAATTACGTTGCGGGTAGCTTCAACCTTGGAACCGGAACAATCTTAGCAACCAGCTCTGGAACTGGATCTGGGGCTGTAGCTAGTATTGCGAATGTCGGAGATGGCTGGTACCGAGTAAGCATCACCGGTTCTATTGGCAGCAGCTTAACTACAGGGCGTTTAGTTTTGCGCCTTGCAGATGGCACCGGAAGCATTGTCTACACCGGAAACGGTACCTCTGGTCTCTATCTCTGGGGAGCCCAACTAGAGCAATCCAGCACGGTGGGCGAGTACATCCCCACCACCAGCACGATCAACAGCGCCCCACGGTTCGACCACAACCCCACGACCGGCGAAAGCCTTGGCCTGCTGGTGGAGGAGCAGAGGACGAACAGCATCACCAATAACACGATGGTTGGGGCGGTTGCCGGTACGCCGGGGACAAACCCTACTGGATGGGTCTACGCCACGGCTCAAAGCAATGGCCTAACAATAAGCATTGCTGGCGCTGGAGTCGAAAATGGTATCAATTACATTGATTACCGTTTCAACGGTACAACTGTTGCCAGCCCTAGTGCGTGTGCGATTGGCATTGTCAATGCAACTGCCGCTACGGCTCAAACATGGACGGCTTCAACATATTGGAAGCTAGCGGCAGGAAGCACGACAGGAACTACCAACTGGCAACTTGGCTTGATTGAAAACACCGCAGGTGGCGCATTTGTTACCGGTGCTTTTTATAGTCAAACTGCACCTACATCCGCAGCGTTAATCACACAACGTCCTACTGCAACAAGAACACTATCAGGTGGCGGAACGGTCGGCGTGGTTACACTGCCCATCAACATTACCGTTGCAGGCAACACCGCGATTGATTTCACCCTTCGCATCGGGATGCCTCAGCTAGAGCAAGGTGCCTTTGCCACCAGCGTCATCCCAACGTCAACCGCCACGGTCACCCGCAGTGCAGACGTGGCCAGCATCACGGGGGCGAACTTCAGCTCCTGGTTTAACGCAAGTCAGTCCACCATCTATTCCGAAGCCGCATCCTCCACTGGAGCCGCTTATACCGGATACGTTTATACCGTTGGAGCATCTTTTAACGACAGCATTACTCATTACCGCCAGGCTGATTCACAGCCGGTTGCCCGTATTCGCACGGCTTCTGCAGATGAGTATGGAGCGACTGGAAACGGAGCAATCTGGACTGGAACTGGCGTCAATAAGTTTGCTCTTGGGGTTTCTGCCACCAGCGGTAGGCAAGCATCAAACGGGCAGCTGTCTTCTGGCGGTGACGATACCTCCATTGTTTTTCCGTCAATGTCATCCATGACGCTTGGGGGATTAGTTGGTGGATCTTTTCTGCTCAACGGCACCATCCGCCGCCTCACCTACTGGCCTTCCCGCCTTGCCAACAGCACCCTCCAGGAGATCACCCGATGACCCATTTTCTTCGCTTCCCCGATGAAGCCACGGCCATCACCGTCCTGGCTGACTACCGCACCGAAGACGACACCTGGATCACCGCCAGCCACGGTCATGCGTTGGATGTGATTGGCACCATCACCATCGGCGGTGAGTACGACGAGGAAGGCAACGTGGTGACCGCTCCCACCGTGCTGGACGGCTGGCACGTCAACTTCATGGGTGATTTGCCTGAGGGTTGGGCGGATTATGTGGTCAATCCAGAGCAGCCTGTGCGGGTGTTTGCAGCATGAGCCTTTCGACGCCGCTACGCAAAGTCGCCAGCAAGTTGATGGCAAAGTTTGGTGGTGAAGTAACAATTCGTGTAGTGACTCCAGGGGCTTATAACACAACCACTGGCGCCATCACAGAAACCACTGCTGACACTGCAGTGCGTGGCGTGCTTGAGGATGTGAACGCTCGTGAGGTGAACGAGCTGATTCAAGCAAGCGACAAGAAACTGACGGTAGCTGCAGCAGACCTAGCAGCAGCACCTAGCACGGCTGACCGTGTAGTGATCAGCAGCGTGAGCCATCAGATTATTAGGGTCACTACGATTGAACAGGACAACACGGCTATTACGCACGAGCTAATCCTGAGGGCATAGTGGCACGACGCATCAACCTATCGCAGATTGGCAGCTACTCCCAAGAGAAGTTTGAGCAGTTACTGCGGGTGGTTGTGTTTGAAACAGACAGCAGGCTAAAGCAAGAAAGCCCTGTTGATACCGGACGCTTTCGCGCTAGCTGGGCGATCAGTGAACAGGGAACCCCTGGTTTTGACGCTGGACCGCAGGGTAACCCAAATGCGTTGAAACCTCCTTTGCGACTTGATTATTCGACAGAGCGAGCCGGAGGTGTATATCACATTCATAACAGTCTGCCTTATGCCGAAAAATTGGCATATGGGGCGCCGGGTTCAGGACGCAGAACCGAAACTCGCTATAACCCTAAGCGCGATGTAGAAACGTGGGCTACCCCTGGAGGTGGAAGCAGCATCCAAACCAATGGACCCGGTTGGACTGATCTGATAGCCCGTGAAATGACGGCATGGGCACAGCAACAAGCTAGGCGCATCGGGAGACAAGACTGATGGCATCCGTCAATCTCAATACCATCCGCGCCACCATTGAGGCACGATTAACGGCTGAGCTAACCAGCCTCACGACGACATACACTCAAACCGGCACTGTCGTTACGATCAACGCCACGGCGCACGGCTACTACGTCGGCCAATCGCTGGCGTTGGACTACACATCCGGCGGCGGCGTTGACGGTACGTTCACTGTGGTCACCACAGCAACCAACTCTTTTACCGTGACTGCTGCCGGTGCGTTGACAACCAGTGGCAATGTCACAGTGGTTAGCTCACTGGGCAGCACCTTGCCCGTTGTCTTCCATAACCAGCCGTACATCCCAACGCCCAACAGCTCCTTTGTCCAATGCCTTGTCAGTTTTGGCAACAATAACTTCCTGACGATGGGCG
>Ga0208555_1000043_pt1 | contig 27625 bp, 45 predicted proteins | sample Colrivmeta1449A3_FD_187629 | JGI IMG/M metagenome (GOLD analysis project Ga0208555, IMG submission 187629) | Estuarine microbial communities from the Columbia River estuary - metaG 1449A-3 (SPAdes) (version 2) | ecosystem: Environmental > Aquatic > Marine > Intertidal zone > Estuary | place...
CGGCTCGCGCTGACTCCTTAAGTCCTAACTCGGAATCGGTGTTTCGTCCAGCTTGAACTTATCAAAAAATTCGGCTTTGGGTCTGACGTATAGCAGCCCCTCTTTGCGGTAGATTACCGCGAGTCTCTTGGTCTCAGCGATCCGCAGTTGCGCTTCGGAGATCCACTCGACGATGACAGACGGGTTGGCTTTAGATCTGTATTTCATTGTTTTAGACGGTAATGCACGACGGGATAAACACCGCGAGATCCAGACATTACGCGAAACTTTTTGGATTCGATCAATCCGTTTTTGACTGATTTGCAGAGTACGATTCCCGCAGCGTTATTGGTAATCTTCCACTCATCAGCCCATTGTGCAGAGGTCTTAAACCCTTCTGGGACTGGTTCGGGCTGATTGGCTATTGCCAGCCTAAGCTGTCTCAGAAGCTCGGCAGAGTCCATTTCTGTTCGTTTTGCGGCCATTGGTGCAAGTAGAGTTGTGCGCTTGTTTCGGTGTATTCCCCAAAGACTATCCCATGAGACCATGCTAGGGTTGATCGTCGTTTTCCTGCGTAATCCATCGCAGCAATGTCTGCAAGCGTTCCAACACAAAAGCCAATCGGATTTGATTGAGTGCGGCCAGTCGCTTGACCTGCTCTGTGAGCGTGAGCCACAACGCAATTGCCAAAGGTTTCAGCAGAGTCACGCAAGAAATTCTCACCATACATAACACCATGTCCCCATCGAAATCCGCCCAACCGATAGAACGAGCGATCAAGTGCGTCGTTGTATTTGATAAATGTATGACAGTGTTTCTCAATTGGTTTTAGCATTCGTTCCCATACAGCTTCAGCAAAACCTCTTACAACAGCGTTATGATGATTGAGATACTTCTTAGCTCGTTCGTCATGGTTTCCCATTGTGAAGACGGTTGGTCTTAGCTCATCCAGAAACTTTGCTCCCTCTTGGATATCGTCGAGGTAATCATCGGCTTGGTCCGAGTCTTGAGGGTCTCGGAGTGACCCACTGCGTAACGATGCAAGATCGTATGCGTCTCCTAGATGGATTACTTCGTGCGGCTGGAACTTCTCGCGAAACAGCAGCACCGCAGCGAGTGCATCTTGATTTGCTCGGTTTCCGTGACTGCAACCAATCGCCATGACTCGGCGTTGGTGCTGTGTGATGTTCACAGTGTTGAATAATCATGGAATTAGAACTTAATCAAGACACACTCGCGTCAATTATCGTTAGATTTGATTACTTTCTGAACTTGTTGTTGCGTACAGCCCAGACCCAATAATTGGAGACGCCGTACTTCTCGGACAGTTCTTTTGCAGTAAAGCTCTTGTGAGAATTCTTCACCGCATCAACGACCCATTGCGGGATTTTCTGGCCTTTGGGTCGTCCACGGCTCCGTTTGATCTTCTTGCTAAGAGGCTTCCATTTCGGTTCCTCAACTGAAACCGTCTTGTGGACTCCTAACAGTCTTGAGATTGCGTCTTTAGTGAGTCCGAGTGTTTTCAGTATGCTCATTTTCTAATCTTGTTATGTCTGACTTTGTGTATCCAACCTAAGCTTACCGAGTAATCTTCTTTGATCTGTCTGTATGTTTTGTTTTTGCTAATGTCTTCTAGCACTTCCAATACAACTGCTTGTGGTATGTGTCCTCTAAGTGGTATGTATGTTGATTGTCTCATTTGGTGGCTTTGCCTCTCTTTCTGGTCCAGAAGCTAGTGAACTCTGTTTTCTTAGCTTTGGCCGCTCTTGCAGCCTCTGCAACGTCTTTGCGGCTTAGGACTTTGATTCCATTGCCTTCCCGCATGATTTCTTGAACCGATCTCATGGTTTTAGGTCCCTGCATTGTTTGATCGCATCGTCTATGGCCTTACGCATCATCGGCCACTCCTCTGGGTTGATGCTGATCTTACCATGACCATCAGCGGATTGGCTTACCTCGACGTATTCGCCGCCCCCTTCATCGACGATTTCGATATCAGTGCATTCCATCGAGAGCATATGGTCGTCGGTGGGTGACAGCACCCATTTGATCGGTCGCAGCTTCATCGTCCCTCCAACCATTTCTCCAAGTCGTGGAGTTCAGCGATCTTGGCTTCGAGTTCTTTGATTCGCTTGTTTGCACCAGCCAGTTGCCGCTCTAGCTGACGGGCGAAGCCGATTTTGACGTACTGTTGAAACGCTAATGTGATGTACGGTTGTCGGTCTGTGCGCGGGGTTTTGGAGATGGGTTTTTTCACAACTTAACCTCCTTCTCTTCCCGCAGCAGCAGATCCGCTCGCAATGACTCGTTCTCCTGCTCCAGTTTGTTGATCCGCTGCTGTAACCGGAGGTTATCACTCCACAGCAGCAGATCCGCTCTCATTGCGTCGTTTTCCTCCTCCAGTTGCTTGACCCGATCCTCTCGCTTACGGACTTCGAGAGCGATTGCGCGGAGTTCTTGTCCACCAAACCAGCCAACCTGACTAGCTACAACATCTAGGATTCGATCTTCTATGCTCACGGCTTGGCCTCCTTTGCTTTGCGCCAGTTGACGGTTTCCGGTAGGTCGTAGGTCTGGGTCTTGGCTAGCGCATCCCCAGCTTCCTCCAGCCGCTTGATGCGCTCCTGTAACCGCAGATTCTCCTCATCCAATAATTGCTGCTGACGGATGATTGCGTTGGCCGCGTTAAGTTCGCGTTCAAGTTGAGCCGCAAAGTCAGCATCGATAGTCACAATGTTATCCAATGGTCCATGCGTCCTGTTTACTTCTGCTTCCGTTCTCGGTGTATCGCTGACCATTTTGTTGGTGTCACCAATATGGTTCGTCATTTCGATTCCTTCTTCTTCTCCAACCACTCGCGGATGATTCGATCCGCTAGATGTTGAGTTTTGATGCCTTCGCTCTGGCAATATTCTTTGAGTAGTTTGTGAGTCTCTTCTGATATAATGACTGACTTGTTCATAGGTGCTTTTTGACTTTGTTCCAATAGCTGACGGTCGCTGACTTCCGGTGACCAGTTGGTCCACCGTTCCAGATCCGAGCTGCTTCTTCGTTAGACTTACCGGAAGCGTATCGGTTGAGATAGATCTCGCAAACTTTACGAGCCGCGACTCTGTTGGTCATCTGTTGGTGGGTGTAGTGGGTTCCAGCGATCCGGTTAACGTCCGCCACAACCGCTCGGTGGATCTGGAGCGCACCAATAGCCAGACCACCGTCGCCAATCGCGTTGTCGCGTCCGTTGGACTCCACGGTGATGAGAGCCGAAATCAAAGGTCCAAGATTCATCGGAAACCTTTCAGCCAAGTTGCGGCTTTGGATTGAATGATCTCTTGGGCTTCTAAGATCCGTCCGGTCTCATCAGTGATTCCGATTAACTCAATCGTATGGTTCCAAACTTCTCTAGCGCGGAGAGCCTCCTCAATTGATCGGTGAATGCTGAGGACTTTGTTATCTTTGTTTCTGCAATGGTATTTCATGGTATTTGATGGGTGTTGATGGTTTTGAGCGTTGGTCGTATGCGCTCCCCACGTTTGAAACTAAATCATCCAATTCTTCTCTGCTATCGGCTTGTCTTGATCCAGTTGAAAGTGGTGGGCGCAGCCGCCTTCCAAGAAGCTGAACTTGATTGAAGCACCACCGTACCAACCCATAATCGGGCAGAAGGTATTACAGGTGCGGACGATCTTTGAAACAATCTGCGTGCTATGCTCAAGCGGTCCACGCTGAACCCTGACTAGATCGCCAACTTCAATGCCCGCAAACGATTCGATGTCTTTGAATTCCATATGATCTTGGATTACTTGTTGCGGCTGGCGTTGAGCATCTTCGCTTTGTAAGAAGCTTCGCTTAGACTGTTATTCCCAGCAATGTAGTCGCAGACAAACCCAAGCTTCTCTTGATCCGTCAGATTTTCGGATCGAACGATGCGGAGCATCCAAAACTGACCAACTTTGCACAGCTTGTTGAGGTGAGGCTGAATGACGGATTCTACAGTGTTCATGGTATTTAATGGTATGAGTTATGGTTTGTTGCGCGTTGACCAGTCGCGCCCCTGTGCTCCGTATTCCTCACGAGCCGGATGGGGTGATAACGGTCACCCGACCGTAGAGTGGGTTAGGCTGCAAGCAGTACGTCGTCTTCTTCGCGAAGTTCGCGTTGCCTAACTTTGTGAAGTTGTCCCGAGTTCAAGTGCAAAAACTCAACAGCAACGATGCGGTCTCCAACGTCAATGAATTGGATCTTGTAGATTCTCAGTCCCGACAAGAATCGTGCTGGATGAGTCATCTCAACGGTCTTGATTAGCTTTGGAAAAGTCATGGTATTTGATGGTATGAGTTATGGTTTGTTGCGCGTTGGAGAGTCGCGCCCCTCTTGAGATTGTTAGGCTGCGATCAGTCCAGTTTTGGCGATCAGCTTGCGGTTCTCTTGAGTCTTGCTGATGGTGGTAAAAGGAACCAATTCCTTCGCAGTTTCCAAGCTGGCGATATCTCCGTCAGCCTTCGGCATCATCACGTTGAACGGACCATTGTGGATACATCCAAAGAACGGCTGGAACTTGTGGAGAAGGTTGAGGTTCTCGCGGACGCTGTTGATGACGTACCAGATTTGGTTCATGTCATCCGAGAAGATCGAAACCAACTTGAGGCTGCGATCAGTCTCCATGTATCGAATCGTTTGGCGAGCATCGCGCTCGTTGTAGCTGAGGTCCATTCCGGTAGCGGCAACGGCTTCGGTCAGGTTGGAGTAGCGAGCGGCAATCTTGATCGTGTTGTTCATCGTATTCTTGTCGTTTCTTCGTCGGCTTGATTGCCGTCGATGGAGAGAGTTAAACCCATCGTTGGGTTATCTGCAACAAAAATCTTCAACTTTTTTCAGGAGTTTCAAAAACCAGCGAAAACCTTAGGAAAATGCGGTGTTTCTATGGGATGAAACCTAACCCGTCGTAGGATCTCCCTACGCACCATGCCGCAAATTCCGAGAGGTTATTGAGCCGATATGAACACGCTACATCCGACAGCGGTTATCGCGTAAGTCTTCGTAGCGGTAATCTCGCAGATTTGCGAGTCATCCAGCCAGATGCGTTGAGTGTCGGTAATCGCGTCGGTTACCGCTTTGATTAGGTTGTCTAGATCCGGCTTGCTTGTGTGCCAGATTGACTGATCGGCCTTAAGACTGCCATCCCGCTTGTAATGCGCTTTGGGTCGCGGAAGGAAGAAGTCTAGCTCCACGCGAATCGGACCCGTCATAAGCGATTCTGGAGCGTTTGCGACGGCTTGTTGACGCACCGCTTGCTTCCAAGATTCCGCGCTGTCTGGAGTGTACACCCCCGCATGACCTCCGCGAACAAACGCTTTGACTCGCGGTTGAGCCTTCGGGATTCCAGCCGCAAAGAAATCAATCTTCATGTCTGCTGGGGATGATCTCATGGATTCGTCCGGTGATGCGCGGGTTAGCGTACCACCAGCCCGTCGCGCTCTTTTCAGCGAGCGCATCGCAATCACCGTCGAACATGATGTGAGTCCCTTCGGTGAGCATCCTCACGCAGTCCATGTCTTCAGGGTCGAACGACCGGAATGTGACCCGCTGTGCGTACGGTTTTCCGTTCGCAAGAGTTCGTTTCTCAAACTCAACGACAGCAAGAAGGAATCGCTTACCGTCGTCGGTCGTGATTACCTCAGCGTCTGAGTGGAGTCGTCCGAATCCTCGGGACCAGAGATGCCTCATCGGGTATAGCCCTCCAAGCGAGCAGGTGAGTAAGACGGACTCTTCACAATCTTGCCGTCAGTCCTTCGCACAATGTGTCGGTTGTCCCCAACTCGGTGCGAACGGCAGTCAGCGGGAATGCGGTCCAGTTCGTCGTCAGTCCAAACTTTCGACATATTGGAGCGGTGAATTTCAGTGAAAGCAGCGTCCACTTGATGCGGATTGAATCCAGCAGCCAGCGCGGCTCCGTATACGACGTACAAGAGGTCTCCGATTGCGTCCAGATACTCGACAGCGGAAGTTGATTCGGAAAGCTCCTGAGCCTCCTCGTCAATCAGCCGATACCGAAGGTTGATCGTGATGGGGTCTGGAAGTGCGGGACGCTCTGGGATGCATTGCTGATAGGTCCGCATGAACTCGCGGACCAATTCCATTGGATGGGTTTGATTCATTTGATTCGGGTCAGTGTGGGTTGACCAGCTTTGGATTCAGTGCAACCAGCCAGCAGTTGATCCAACTTTGCTTCTAGTTCTTTTCCTTTCGTCTCAGTTGCTGTCTTCAGAGCATCTTTGAGCTTCGTTTTGTTCAGCGTGATCGCTGGCATAATGTCTTCGTAAGTCCCGCCACCTTCAATAAATCGGAGGTAAACGGTCTCAGTGTCTTTGATGGTCTCGCGCACTGCACCTTCCTTCAGCGTCCAACCTTCGATTGAGTCTCCCTCGCTCAACCTCCGTCGAGCTTCTGACCGGCAAGCCTCAATGACAGCCTCCGCTTGTGCTGCACGATCAAGAAACGCTGCGAGCGTCTGGTTGGTTAACGTCGCAGCAATAGCGTCAGGAGTCGTCCCAACCGGGACGTTGCTGAGCGGAGGAGCAACCGCAAGCTCCCGCGCTTCGGAGCAGTAGGGTTTCCCCTTACAATACCGGCAAGCGGACTCGGATGGGGTGCGCGGTTGACCAAGTTTCTTGATCTGCTCCATGAGGTCAGCAGACTCAGCGATTGCGCTACGGATGTCTTGCGACTCGTAAATTGCAACACTTGGAGGTCCAGCTAAAGGTTGGATGATCGCAACAGAAATGCGCTCAAAGGTAAATCCCCACGACTCATCCAGCAGCGCGACCAAGCAGCGTAACTGAAGGTTCTCTGCTGCGTTCTCTACAGCTCCGCGACCGCTCTTGTAGTCGATAATGAGACCACAAGAATCAGATACATAAACAACATCCGGTTTGCCGCTCCAGAGTCTTGTTCCGTCAATTTCAAGAGACCAGATGCGTTTCTCTCGGAAACAGTTTGGTTCGATGTCCCCAAACGTCTGCTTCACCAACTCAAGCTCTTGCTCGCGGCAACGGTCAATGATCCAAGTCTCATCAGTGGTAAGGTTGGTTACCGGTTCCAGCGCGAGAGCAGCGTGGATGCGGTTCCCAATCGCAGCGTCTCCGGTTGACTCGACCTCAGCAACTTGACGCTCCAAATCGTAGCTTCCAAGACAAGCAGCGTAGCGAGAAGCCGCTGACGCTGACGGCAATCCACTGCGTTCGTCACTCATTGGATTTCCCTTCATGCAGGACGGCTTCGTTCGGTTGGATGGTCACAGACGGAGCGGATTCAATTTCCGGTTCAACCTTCGGCTCCAGCTTTGAACGGAAAATTGGACGCGAAGGAGTCACGTTGACGGCTTGCGGGATAGCTTCCTCTTCGTCGGTGATACCGCTGAATCCAAACGCAACGCGAGCGCATTGGATCAACGCTTTGTGTCGCAACATCCGTCGAGGGTTGACCTTCCACGGTTCGGTGTTTCGGCTGCACTCGCTGAAGTACTCAGTCACTTCCACCGGATGGGTCCGGTCTTTGAGATGGATCGTAGCAGTTACCGAGAACGGTTTCCCGTCTTTGTCTTCGGTCGTGAACTGAATGCCGTCAAAGCTCGCGTGATTGTTCATCATGCGTATCCACCCATCGACGCTGACAACGGGCTGGATTCCGCCATTACGCGCGGGGAAAGCGTAGATCTCGCGGGTAAACGGATTGAGTCCGTACTGGTTAGCGGTGACAACAAAGCTCAAAAGCTCTTCGTTGGTCGCTTTGGGCATTAGGGTTGCCTTCAGCGTCTCCAGCAAACGAGCCGGTTCAACGCTGAATTTGTTCGCCATTATCGCGAGCGCGGACTGTTTCGGACTTGGAATAATCTCTTGTTTCATTGGTCTTCTTCGGCCTTCCGCCAAGCTTGCCATTGCGACGAGCAGCGGAGGATTTAGCCGATGATTTGACCCCACCCAACTCCTTCGCGAGATCGCGTAGGCTTGCGGCAAATATGCGGTTGCAGTGCGGACATTTCATCGGCTGAAGAGACCAGTAACCCAACGGTGGGTTTCTGTCAAGCGACATCAAGATCAACGTACCGGATGAAGCGGTAAAATGGGTCTCCAGTAACGTCCTCAAAATTGGCAGATTGGGTCGTCTCACCGGAGCCGTAGGATCGCATTGGCTCCCAAGCGGTTGCAGGAGTCAAGATGCCCCCAGACGCATCAATGACCTGATTGGAGCAATCGAAATTGAAAGAGGTAAATCCCTTTGATCTGCTGTAAGTTGCCAGATCCATTTGTGTAACTATCCAATAGTATTGAGACAAGCTAACGTCATACAGCTCTTTCGCTTGTATTCCATTAGCAATCAAAGAATCGTATTGGCTTTGTGTAATAAAGAAAGACGGTCCCCACATTGTGTCTAAGCAAGTGACCGTTGTATCCTTTGGGATTAAATCTCCAAGCGTATCGGGAACCAATACACCGCCAGCATCAAAGCTGTAAATTGGACACCAGACTTCGCCGTGAGCTAACGGAACAGACCGATTCCATCCAGAAACGTGAGCCTCTAACAAGTTCCAAAGAAAAGCGGATTTTGGAATCTTGTGGTATAACGGTTCAATTCCATCGTAATTTAGAGCGTTTGCAGTGCTGGAATACGGAAGGTTAAAATAAGTGGATGAAGCCCATCTGATGTCCGCGATGTAAGCTTGCTCTGTAGTGGTTACAGAAACTTGAGTATACCACGGAGCCAAACAAGCCATTGCAGCGTTGTTTTGGTCTTTAAATACATCGTCAGCAACACCGTTATCTTGAATCGTCTTGTTGGGTCTTCCCAGAACTCTGACAGACGCATCAACGCCACCTTTGCCGCCCCATTTGTTGATCCAGAAATCAGAGCCAAAAACATTGGTTGTAGCTGGAGTCAGCGGATCGGTTGTAAAAACCCGCTCAAGATTGTAGTCGTAAACGCTGCTTGAAAAAGCCCACGGACCACCAGAAGCAATGTAAGCACAATTGACAGCAGGATACGATGCTCCACCACCGATTGAAGTGCTAATCTGCGGGAATACATATCCATACATTCCACCATAATTGCTCGGCTGAGCTATAATGTATGTTTTAGTTGCCGATATGTATTTGTTGTTTGAATAACCAATTGCCGGTGAGAATCCCTTTGGCCTTAACTCAGTTCGCAATTCTATTACGTTTGCGCTGCGTTCGTAGTTAGGAATCTCGCTTAAAGCGTTAGCGTCAAATGCCTCAATGCCAACGGCGGTTGATGCTGTTACTGTTAATCCAATTGAGCTTAATCTGACGATCCCAACTTTCTCTTCGCTAATATCAACCTCATCGTCGTAAGCATTCAAAAACCCTTCTTCAACTGCAACACGTCTGCGAAGCGTCCGCATGGTTTCCATCCATGTTGGGACGTTGCCGGATTGCCATTGGGTTGCCGTGTTGGGTGTTGCTACGTTCTGGGTGTAGTAGTAGGACGGATACGCAATTGAAATGTAAGTTGTAGTAGGATTGATCTGCCAGTATGGATCGGTTGAACCAAAGAAGACGTTGCAGTCAATCGGGTAGATTCTGACAATTGCATTCGGTCTTTTGCTACTCATCACTAAGACATCACCAGAAACTTCAGCGTTAATGCCTATGCGTTGCAGCTTCGGCATGAAGTCAGTGACTCCGGTGAAAACGGTGATGTAATCCTCAAAGACAACACCGGAAAGACTGCTGTAAATCTGAACTCTAGCGCGTCCCCAAGTGAAGATAGCGTCTCCAATTGCGGTGTTTGCGTCCGTAGGATCTGAGTATTCTGGATACAGTGCGCGGATGTCGTAAGCAAAACGAGCGTCAACCCATGCGCCCATTGCTCGCATCCACTGAAGAAGCAAGAACGGATTCGCAATGTTGTTGGCTTTTGCTGACCTCTCCATGCAAACCGCCAGAGAGTCCGGTTGTCCATACATTGGTGGACCACCAGCAAAGTATGGAACGTCTCCGGTGAAGTATGGGAAGAAATAGGTGCAAGCAGTGCCATCCCTCCACGTTGTCGCCCAAGTCCCGTCAGCGCGTCTCCGAAACGATCTACAGCCCATTGCAGGAACTGTCTTGGTCTCCGCTGAGCCATCCGGCAATTGGAGCAAGACCCTCATGTCTTTGCTTCCACAGTTATGGACCCTCCAGCAGTCAAAACGCTTGTAAGTGTTGAGGATTTTGAAAGTTAAAAGACCCTCAACCCTTATCTCAGCAACAGCGGTTTTGTGGTTGTGGATTCTACCGGGAGGCAGTGAAGGTTCAGATCCAACTGAAGAAAAGTAAGACCTAACGTATGAATCGAAACCAGAATCCCAATCGTCCCAACCTAAATGGACATCGTAATCAATACCATCAACATTGCGCTTGTGTAGCTCAAAAGACTTTTGAATTGAGCCAACGTTGCAATATGAAGAGTTGAAAGAAGTGACGTAGTGATCAACGTAAACCTGACCTCCGCTAACGTCTAAGTGCTTGCTCTCAAGCTTTGAAAGCTCAATCGCAATCTGCGTTTGTGTTGGGGTGCTTCCAGTGACATAGAAGCTTGTGGCTGGATCAATGCAATAGTCGTATTGAACTCCAAAAGGTATCTTTGAACTTAGGCCAACAACGAACGGTGTTTTACCGTCTAACGCTCTTGCACACTTATTGTCGAACCGTGCATACAGATCGTTCAAGTTCCGCGCATTGAACATCCGCTGACGCTTGTCTGTAGCAACGGGCATACATCAATAAAAGAAGTCGTCAGGAGTGCCACCAACGATTGTGGCTGGCGGTTGTTTGATCTTGATGGTCGTCCCGTTTGGAGTCTGCTCAATAGCTTGATCCGGTCCAGCTACGAGTTGGATCTTGCGGACTGCGTCGATCAGTTGATTGATAGCGCGAGCGTGATCGGCTTTCATACCACGCTCTGCAACCTTAGATGGAAGCGTTACGGCCATTAGATCTCACAGAATTGAGCGAATATCTTGACCGTCGATCCGCTGATAACAGCTTTTAGATACAAGTTGGCATCAACTCGCGGAATCAACATGAACTCACCGGCAGGAATTTGGAACTGGTACGGAGTCGAAACACCAACGTAGACCGCATTCTGAAGGTCCATGTTGTAGATCAAGACTTTGTACGGAAGCGAGAGGTCCGCAGCAATATCAAGCAGTTCGTCAGCACCAGAACCGATGTCTTGGGTATTCTGACCCATGTCGGTTCCAGTCATATTCACCGTAGCAGTGAACGTCTGCGGGTTGATAGATGCGCCATTCTTTGACGCATACAACCGCGCTGTCATTTCAATTTCGTTCGCCATATCTCAAACGGTTAGATCTCGCAGAACGTCGCTTGAATCGTCACGTTGCTGGTATCCGCTTTGAGATACAGAGTCGCGCTGACGTATGGCATCAAGAGCGTCTCGCCAGCGGGAATCCGCATCGTGTAGGTTCCAGAAACAAAACCCAACTCAACAAAGTTGGTGGAATCCAGATTGGAGATCAACAGCTTGTACGGGCTGGAGACATCAACCGGAACGTCCAGAGCCTCAACGGTGGTTCCAATCAATTGGGTCTGAGAACCCATGTCGGTTCCAACCATTGTTGCCGACTTGGTGTAGGTTACGCTCGGGAGATACGCGCCACCTTTGGAAGCGTACAAGCGAGCCGTCAGTTGAATTTCGTCTGCCATGTTGTGTAAGTGTTAGAATGCTGGGTTGTATGGATACGCGAAAAGGTCCCACGCCGCAAAGGTCCAAGTTTCATTCCGTTCAACTTGGTTGGTCTTAATCATCAAGCTGGTTGAATCGTTGGTTTTCAACCAAGCCCAAGCGGTCTCATCTGGAGTCAGCAACGGGTCCAACGGTGCTTGCGGCATCACGTTACGCACAACTTGCGGAAAGCCATTTCGGTTTGCGAGCGTGATTGAATCGTAGATTGCCGAGATGATCGGAGGAGTAGCAGGAAGACCGTTGCGAGCTGAGTAAGTAGAGATCCGAGTTAGAGACACTCTGGAAGTCTGAAAACTGTCCTGACCGCGAGCGAGACGAACAACCAACTTGCCAGCCAGCGGAAATTGAACGTCTGAAAAGGTCAGCTTGTTATTCTTAGGATCGTCTCCAGCAGATTTGATTGCAGCAAAGTAATCGGCAACTGTTGATCCAGAACCAAACGTTGTAACAAATCGCTTAGCTTCAGCGCGAACCGCTGGAAGATCAAAAAGTCGAGCATCCAAGTATTCAGTTCGGAATTCGTACCTTTGAGAGGGATCGTCTTCGTCTAGCGGACCCTGAACAGTTGGGCTGTTTGGGTTAAAATTGGTTCCAGCAAAAGTGACTGTTGCCTCAGAATAGGGTCCGTCTTCTGTTATCTGATACTTACCACCAGCAGCAACCCAATCAGCAGACGCAAGCCGCAAAGCGTCTTTGCTACCACGATACTTGTAAGTAATGAAACGACCAGTGCCATCACCATTGTTGTATTGGCGTGAAACCTCAATGTATCCAGTTGCAACTGGCGTGATGACATTGGTTTTGATCGTTGCCATATTATTCTCGGGAAACTACTTGAGCCGTTTGCGCTGTACTCTTTGCAATCTGCTTTAGTTGCAATGTCTGCTCAACAGCTTGTTTGATTGCGATATCCTGACCAGTTTGAAATCCAGTGAATCCACCAATGCGAGCAAGAGAGTCTTGCGCTCCACCTAGACCAAACTTCTCGCCTTTCATAGCAGCCAAAAGCATTTGAGGCGGAACAAATCTGTCCTCCGCTGTTGCTGCTGGTCCGGTTGAAGTCGCTGGTGTTGCAGCACCACCGCCCATCAATTGTGAATTTCCAGAAGCCAAATCCAAAGCTATTGCCGCCGGTGCTGTTTGTAGCTTTGATGCAAACGCAACAGCCTTTCCAGTTTGCGTGAGATTGAACAAGTCAAACGCAAGCTTTACCGCATTGTATGAAGACTTAGCAGCAGCTACAGACTGAACTTGAGTCTTCTTAATCAGAATATCCATCTGATCGTTGAATTTTTCGATGTTCTTAATGTCCTCCGCTTTGAACATATCAATCGGACCCAAGTCTTTGATTGTTCCAGCAGCCATTGCCGCCTTCGTAAGCTTAAGACCAAGCAAGTCAGCAGCCGCAGCCATCATCTCAGCGTTGTTGCGGTTTGCGTTGAGCTTCTCGCCAAGAGCAACAAGCACTTGCTCGCTTCCAAGAGATCTGTCTGAGAGTTGCTGAACACTCAAGCCAAGACGCTCAAACGCTGCTCGCTGAGGCCCATCATTTGCAATTGCCGCAGTTCTTGCGTCGTTCACGCGAACAATAGCCGCAGCAACAGCATCAAACTTCACTCCGTAGAGTTGCGCTGCCATCTGGAACTTTTGAACATCATCAGTCGAAATGTTCAACTGTTCGGCAAGTTCTCCAACACGGTCAGCAGCTTGAGCGACCGAGTTCGCAAATCCAGTAACAGCAGCGACGGACAAAGCACCAGCAAGTCTGCTTGTGACGGCGTTCTTAAAGCTATTCCCAAACTTTTCACCAACGCTCTGAGCGCGTTTCACGCCCATTTCAAACGCTGTGGAATCAATTCCAAGCTTAACTAGAAGAGAAAGTACGCCCATATCAGTTCGCTTGTTGATTCTGCCAAATGGCTTCGCTTTGATCGTCCCACAACTGAACCTGCCCCATCATCTCTGCGTGAGCTAGAATCAGCCTTTCTGCATCACCAAGAGGCATCTGGATCGCATCGTCAGGAGCAATCCCAATGTTGACGCATCCAACAAGAACCCTTTCGGGCCACGGCATTGCCGGACGCTTTGACTTGCTGCCGCTTTCCATCAGCACTTCGGGGGCGGTTGACTGTTCTTTAAGCCAAAGCTGAAACTTGTCGGACTCAACGACCAAATTCATCCGCTCAATCCGCTTTCCCCACAACCACAGAATGAGGTCACGCCAGATTGATTTGATGGACCTGATGGATTCAAGCGGAGACTGTGAGCAAACAAGCACAGCCTCCGCTAAATCGCTCGGTGTAATCTCTCCGCCTAAGACGTAGGGGGAGCGCAAACGCTGCAAGACAATCGCGTGTCCTACTGTGTAGGGAACAAGTCGAACCCCAAGCACCACTGGAGCTTGAGGTCCGGTCTCTGCGAGTATCTTTGCAAGATCTGCCACAGATTACAGCGTGAAGACAGCGGCGGTTCCGGTCAGAGCGGAAGCGTCGAGGTACTTGGTGACAGTAATCGTTACCATGACCTTACCGCTGCTGGTGAACTTAACGCTGCCGCCACCGGAGTAAACGTAATCCCCATCAATAGAGCCACCGCCAACAGTGGTTGCATCGCTTCCGGCAATAGCTGCATACCCATTCACTTTGGGCAGGCTCGCAGCCAACTTAGCTTGAGCAAAGGTGGAAGCACTTGGGATGAAAGTGATGTTAAGCGAAATGCGCTCATTCGCAGAGACTTGCGCCACCACTTCACCAGCGGAATTCTTGATCTGCTCAACGTCTGCTTCGTGGGAAGCATCGTAGCTCTCAATCGTCGTAATGGTTCCGGTAGTGATTTCGGTAAGAGCGTTTGCAACTCCAACCGTGTAGAGCTTGATGGTTCCTTTTGCGCCGTATACTAGCGCAAGACCTTTTGAAAGTGCCATGTTGTTAGTGTGTTATGAGTTTGCTGCTGCAAAGATTGTCATTGAACGTGAGAAAGTTCTAGCCCTTTCGCTAGTGTCATTCACTCCAAAGTCTGTAGGGGTCGCAAAGAATGCGGTGAATCCACCAGACGGATCGGAATCTCCAACGTTCAGTTCTAAAATGTTGTCGTCAACGAATAGCGGTTGCAGGATGTTTTCAAACGCTGCAACGGTAGCCAACACGTTGTATTCGGGAGTATCGTCAGCGGAAAGCTGAAGCGTAGCGGTTACATCCACTTCACAAGTCCTGTCAATAGGATGAACCGGAACCGCAGTCGATGAGCGAACAACGATGCGCGGAAAGTCTGGCATCCGATCTTCCAAGTCTGGATCTGCAAACGCACCGTGTCCGTAGCTGGTGAGACAAGCAGGAGTCCCAAGCGGAGACGCAGACCAGTCTTGAGCAGCAAGCCAATCGACAAGAGCGCGTTCGGTGCGTAAAGCGACGGCATTCATTGGACGACAATTCCTTTCAACTCAAGACCATCAGCGGCTTGCAGTAGATACGAAGCAATGTGCGCTTCAAGCTCACGGGCTTCGTCGTTGTAGGCTTGTTGCATCGCTTTTGCGTAGATTGCCTCAACTTTTCCAATCTGGTTGTCAGCAAGACCGATGTTCAAGCGGACATGACTCGACGGAGAAAAACCAGCCTTTGCATTGTATGCATACGCTGAAGACCCGCGATGCATTGAAACGTTCTCTTGTGGCAACCCGTATTGGTTCGCAAGATTGATGAGAGCTTGATTTCCAGCAACGATCCGCACTTGAGCAGAACCTTTCTTTGCTCGTCGAGTCCCACCGAATTGTTGAAACGACGGAGACAGCTTCTTGATTGCTTTGGTTACAGCAGATTTGAGGTAGCCAACTGAACCAGCAGCGCGACGACGGAGTTTTCCAGCAGCGTCACGCATATCTTGACCGTAGAGTCCGGGTTTTCCCGCTTTAGCGTTCTTCGCTTGAGCAATCAAGTGCACCAAGCGCAATTCACGCGAACGACCGAGAAACTTGCCGGTCTTCTTATCAATCCTTCTCGCTCCAATCGGACGGTTGAAGTAATCGAGAATCTTGTTTCGGGCCGCTTGTGGGGACTTTGGCGGAAGCAGAATGTACAACCGCAGCATCAAGAAAAACGTGCGGGAGTTAACAGCATCAGCCAAAGACCTACGAGTCTTGGGGATGTACTCCTTCCAAGCAGCGTCAAAGCGGGACGTATCGACTGTGACGGTTGGAGTCATTTTGTTTTGGCTCCAAGCTCAAGAGCGTAGTAAGCACCGGAGCCGTCACGCTTTGCGGACATGATTCGCAGTTGTCGTCCATCGTAGGTGACAAGACGACCCACCACCGGAATCATTTTCCCAAAAGTCAGAAGCAAGCGGTCAGTGTTTTCTTGAAGCAATAGACCACCAGACTCTTGCAGAAGACGATCAGCGGTAAAACCAACGTCACAAGACCAGACAGAAGCATCAACGGTTACAAGCGTAGAGTCAGCCAATCGCCAATCTGAGAACTTAACCAAAATCCGCGCTTGGACGTTATCTTGGAATCCACCTGCAATGACCGAATTTGCATCAGTAATTGCAGCCGGAAGACAACGCACCAGCACTCCCTGCCAGAGAAACGACGGATTTCCCATCGCGCTCTGTAGCACGGACATCCCCAACTGGAGACTGGTCGCGATTAGGTTCACGCTGTAAAATAGACACCAGAGACAACCAATCGTGAAGTCGCTTGAACGTGACCCCCGAGACTGGAAGTGGTTCCGGTCTCAAAAGCTGACAGTTCGCAGTAGTTTGTACCACCAATGGCTCTGCCAATCAGAGCGGTCTTGGCTTGATTGGTTCCGTTGGTCAACCAGAGCGAAACCGCAGCGTTATAAGTGCAAGGATCGGGAAGGCTCAAGCGAAGGTTTCCGGTAGAGCTTCCACTCACCGAGTTGATAGTGAGATCAACGGTAAAAGTGGAGACAAACCCAATCGAAGTATGGCGAGCCGTGTTGACCGTGAAAGCAAAAGTTCTACCACCACCGGAATCAATCAGCGTAGGAACCCACGTTGCGGGAGCCGTATCAATCGGAAGGTTGCCGTACAACTCGTCAAAGTTTGCGTTAGCTTTGATCCACGACCCACGGAGCGTATCTCCATTGTTGTCGTTTGCGGTTGATCCAACGTTGATGATTTGTTGCGACATAATCAGTCTTTTGGCAATGCGTACCAACCCTCTGACAGCGTTATACGACTTGTAGAGCGCACGGAAATACCGTCAGCACCTTTGACCCAAACCTTAGCTTTGACGTTCTCAGCAAGCCTCACCGGCTCACCGTAAGGAACATAGACAACGCGAGTCCCACAGCCACAACTACCTACCAGCGTGATTAATGCGATCCAGCAACTTAGCCTTAAGCTCTTTGTCTGGTTTTGCATCTTCAACGGTAGGTTGGGTTTTGGCTAGACCAGTCAACCACTTCAAGAGAGCGGTGACGATCTGCTCAATGATGTTCACTCGGACTTCTTCTTGTCTGCGTCTTTGGCAGCGATCAATCCAAAGCCAACGGTCACAGCAGCAATGGTCGCAGCGAGATCAATGTTGGTCGTAGGATCTCCGTCGAACAGTGCTTTAAGCGCACCACCAACGGCAACCATGATTGCTCCAACACCGGCAAGAGTAGTTTTCCAGTTCATTTCTTTAGAGCTTTCCAAAGTCCAATTGCAGCGGCAATAAAAGCCAACACAGCGGCCCCAAGTTGGAACCACTGTGTTAGCTGCGGGATGAGTGAAACCGCACCAGCAGCGGCAGCGGTAGCCAGAGAGATTCCAACCCCACTGTTGCTGTTGGTATCGGTTTGCATTACTCGGATTTAGGTTGAGCAGCGTTGACGATTAGGTCAACAAGCGGCAGAGCAACTTTTGCGTTCTGAATACCACCGGCTTTCACCGCGATATCAATGAGTTGCAGCAAACCGTTGGCTTGTTCTTGAGTCAGCTTTACGATGATTTCCATATTAGGCGACCGGAGCTTCAACGACCGGAGCTTCAGCGTCAACAGCAGGAGCAACGGTATCTTTCACAACCACCGGCTTCACCCACGGCAGCGGCGGAGCGATGATCGGCGGGTTGATTTGGTCGTTGATCTGCTGCGTCACGTTCGCCTCAATAGCGGTCTTATCAACTCCATTGGCAAAGCACCATCCAAGAACCTGATCCTGCGTCAGATCCTCGTAAGGCGTGAACGAACCGCTCGGCGGAGCGAACGACGCGCTGCCGTAGCAAGTGCCGCTGTAGTTATCCTGCGAGCCGTTGCAACGCCAGTCGGCGGTGATTACGACATCGGTGAGACTTCCTTCGGTCGGCTTGACCAACAGGCGTTCGATGATCCAAGAGATGGAGATGTTCATGTTAGGCGTTCTTCAGAGCGTTGACTTCAGCGGTGAGTTCCTTGATGGCAGCGACAAGCAGCGGAATGATATCCGTATAGGCCACACCAAGTCGATCAGGATTCGACGCATCGACAGCTTCGGGAAGAACTGATTGGACATCCTGAGCAATCAGGAACGAGCGGCGAGTACCTTCGCTGTCGGTCTTGAACTTTCCGATGACAGAACGCAGCGAACCAACCTTAGCAACGGCGTTGCTGATGGGTTCGATGATGTCCTTCAAACGCTCGTCGGACGTTCCGGTCCAAGAGGTGGCTCCGTAGGTAACATAAACACCCGCAGCGGCATCATTGAATACTTTGAATGTGGGAGTGGATGCGGAATCGTTCAGGATTCCAATGGACCATTTGGACGTTCCAGACTTTGAGAAATTGATGTTTCCATAAGTGTTAACGTAATCAATGGTCAACGCTGCATTGGTCGATGCTGCTGTTGATTTGATAAGAACGGTGCAATCACCAGAAGCGGTCTGAACATTGAGTCGGTTGCCGCCAGCACTCGTCGTCCCCACCAGCAAATTCCCGCTCGCATCGAGGGTCATTGCTTGGGTGAAGGTGATGGTGTTGCCAGCGGTGCCGCTTGGGGCAGTGAACCAAGCAAAATTTCCAGACTGCTGAAGCTCAAAACGAGAGGCAGCAGTTGAGAACTGGTAGAGCCAGTTTGTGTTGTTGTTAAATGCGTTAAAGCTGAAACCGTGAGTTCCTGTGCCAGTTAACGAATAAACTCGACCACCTCCCTGTATATCAAGAGCTTTCCAGTTTGAACCCCACGCACTCGGCGTAACCCCCACGCCGACGTTGCCGCCGTTGGGCTGGATCAGCAGGTCGTAATTGATGGCCGAACCATCCCAGCGAGTGACTTGAAGGTAAAAATTGCCACTGCTAAGCGCACCACCGGCAAGACCAAACGGAACACTTCCGAATGCAAAATTGTGTCCGGTTGCACCAGCAGCGGGAACCGAAGCGACAGCACTCAATCCAACCTGAAGTTTGGAAGCGGCAGGCACAACCCCCACGCCCAGCCCCGTAGAGTTGAGGGTCATTCGAGTGCCGCCTGCGCCGTCGTACCAAGAGAACACGCCAAGCGGGGCAATCCGGTATTGCGCCAAGCTGTTGGCTGCAAACTCCAGCGTGTTGGTCGTAGGAAGATAGAGACCATTTGCCGGAATTGAAGATCCGGTGACGTTGAGGCTGGCGAGGGTGGCGGATGGCGAACAAGCGAGGATGTTGTTGATCGAGATGCGCTTGGTATTCCCTGACGCTGGTGGCGTATCTGACACGTCCACAATGGGAATCATGTCATTGGCGGGATCAGCGGCGGTCAACGCCGTCAGTGCTGTGATTTTGGAATCTGCCATATCAGTAAACGGTTAGAATGAATTTTCCGAGGTCTTCTTGTAAAAGGAAACTGGTCCCGTCCTCCAGCACTATGCTGTCGAAGGTTCCAAATGAGATGACGAGCTTGCTCACTCCATCCTCTTGCAGGAGAAAGGTTTCGTCTTCTTTGAGAACATCCCTCCGCATGATCGGAGGCTCAGGCATGATCGCGTTAAGCGGTCGTGTCCTATTGATTGATGTTCCGATTGAGATCATTAGGCTCTGGCGTTAAACGCTACGACAGAACCGCTGGAGATTTGAAATCCAGTGATGTTGCCCACCAACGGGAAGCCAGCTGGAATCGTCTTGGATGTCCAAGTGCCGGAGATACCGAGTCCGGTGATGGAAGTGAAAACGGTGGGTTCAGTGGGAATCAAACCAGACCATGCGCCAGATTGCGCGGCAGTGCTGGTGATGAGCGCGAAACCTTCGCGTCCCATTGAATACTCAGTTGCGATGTCTGCTTGAACGGCCATTTTGTTTGATCGGTAGAGGGGAGGCCACCGGAACTTTCCAGCAACCTCCCCAATTTTAACGGTTAACCTTTACGAACTTTCGGTGCTAAAGCTCCCTGTATCCACAGTACGAGTTTGCCTCCTTCGGGAACTGAAACAGTGTTGAAATTGTCGCGTTGGAGACTCGCGTCAATATCGGGACCAGAAACGAGCTTACTCTTGCCGTTCTTGTCCACTGCTACGGTGGTTGCGATACGCATATCCGTTTGGATTAGGCGGTGATCAGAACTTCAGCTTGCGTAGTGTCCGCAGCAGCAGCACCAAACATGATGTCGTACGAAGCCATATGAGCGCGGGAGGCTCGGCTGTACCACACAGAGAGCAACACCGACAGACCGTTGCTCAACTCGACAGTGCGCTGTTCAACAAACTCGCCAGCGATCATTCCAACCGGCAGACCGCTCGCAACCGCAATAGCGTCCTGACCGCAGACGAAACCAGCAGTGTTGGCGATAGCTCCGGTCCAATCGTTCTGCTCCAAGATGTTCGCGAATCCAAAATAACCGTTGTTCAACGGACCATAACGGGAATCAGGGAACGGATTGGTTCCAGCTGCAGCAGTCAACTGACCGGAGAACATCAAGCGAGCCATATGACTACCATCCAACAGCAACAGCTTCTGTCGGTAGTTCTTAGCCAGAGCCAAGATCGCGGGGATGTCGCTAGTGTCGAAATTGGCAGCAGTACCAATGACAGTGCCAGCACCAAACAGAGCAGCGGTCATCTGAGCGGTGACCTTCTTGCTAATGGCAAGCGCGAAGATCTCAGCCGAACCCTGAGCGAGATCCGACAGAGCGTAACCCTGATTCAACTCCTGCTGAGTGACAGTGAAAGTCTTGGTGATCTGGTTAACAGTCACCGAGGTAGCAGCCAGAGTGGACTCGTTGTTAGAGTTGTTCTCGAAGTCGGTCAGGTTGTCCTGAGCGTCATCACCACCAGTGAATTTCTTCACCTGAACGGTAGCGCGGGGACGCAAGTTATCCAGACCAACGTTGCGCGTGAAATTGGCAATCATGGCCAACTTAGTGGTCGCAACAGTAATGACCGAGTCAGCGAGATAATCGACGACCAGACCGGCAGCGAAAGTGTTCGCGTTCTGGGGAGCGATCAAGCGCGACTGACGCAGCAACTCGCTGTGGTTCTGAATCAAGAAACCTTTACGCTCTGCACCAGCGCGGAAAGACTTATGCTTCTCCAGCAGAGGGTTTCCGAGATTCTCTATAATGGGGCGCACCGGCTCAGGAGCGGGAGCAGCGGCGGGAGCTTTCATGCTGGCTTCCAGAGCGGAGAGCTTAGCAAGAATCGCGGTGAGATCAACGGAAGCGGCAGGAGCAGCCGCAGCCGTCACAGTAGTGCTATCGGACATATTTGTGTCGGGTTGTTGTGTTGGTTGCGGCAAAGAAACTTTGCCATTTTCGCTGACGGCGTTGTTGCCATCCGCAGAAATCTTGTCGTCTGGGGATTCATCTTCCTCCAGTTCCTCACGCTCCAATTGAGCGTAGAGAGCGCGGAACCAATCGCGTCCAGCAGCACCTCCCCAAAGGTTGGCAGCTACATCAGCGGGACTATTGGGTTCAGCCTCAAGAAAGCGTTCATTGCGACCCCACCAAGCGTTAGCCTTCTCAACCTTATCTTCGGTGGGTTGCTCTCCAGCAACGAGAGACTCAGCCTCAAGAATGGTCTGCTTCTCAAGACCTTCGCCAGCGAGACCTTCAGCGTATTGCTCAAGACCTCTGCGGAGGTTGTTTTTGACCGTCTCAGGAGCAGTCTTGGTAACAGCGCGGGGATGCCACTTAGCAGCCATCGCAAGCTGTTTGATGGGTTTGTCTACCAATCCAAACTGAATCGCTTCAGCGGTGGTGAACCAAGTCTCCGATTTCATCGCAGCGCGGATAGACTCAGGACTACGACCAGTCTTTTTGGCATACACTCCAACCAGCACTTCAGCGTGTTGGTCCAGAGCATCAGCCATTTTCCGCATATCTTCTGAAGTACCAGAAGCCATACCGGAAGGATCGTGAATCATCATTAGAGCGGCATCGGCCATCTCAACACGATCACCAGCAAGAGCGATAATCGAAGCAATGGAAGCCGCAATACCAACAACCCGAGTGGTCACCGGAGCTTTGCGACCGCGCAACTGGTTGTAGATGCTCAGACCATCCCAGACATTACCACCGGGAGAATTGATCTCAACCAATAGCGGACCATTGCCCACTTCGTTGAGAACGTCAGAGAATTGCTTACCAGAGAGACCGTTACCACCAAACCAATCTTCGCCAATCTGGTCAAAGATCTGAATGGTCGCAGTCTCACCAGCGGAAGCCGCAGGAGCGTAATAAAGCCAATCTGATTTCTTGGTGAAGCTCATTCTGTTTTCTTGGCTCGCGGCTTACGTTGCTTTTTGACTGAAGCGGTCACTTCGGTTTGTTCTACAACAAGCGGTTGTGATCCACCTTCTGACGGAGCAACTGGAGACGGAGATTCAGAAGAATCATCTTCAATGTCAATAGCAGGTGCAGCGCTAGCCGCTGGACGTTCTTTCTGAATCACCGAAATCTCAGATACATCAACCCCATATTTGTCAGCGAGTTGACGCACAAACAAAGCTTGTTGTGCTTTTGCTTCTAAAGCAGAACGCCAATCTAGTCCACGCGCACCGTAAACCTCATCGTAAGTCAGAATGCCAGCTTCCAACTCAGCCAACTGAGCAGCGGAATTACGGCCAACATCAACGTTCGGAGAACGGGGAGCGGTAATCGCTACTTCGTACCAGTCGGACGGAGCATCATTAAGCGCGGGATCGCTCTTGATAGCGTACTCCATGACATATTCATAAATACGCCGAGCCGCTGACGACATCACTTGATGCCGAGACTTAAACCACACAGCTGACATATCTAGCGCACCGCGATAGACAGTTCCCTGCATGGACTCGGGATAAACGAGAACGTAAGGAATACCAACACCAGCACAGACCTTCTCGGTCAGTTGCCGCCAGTATTCGCGCATATTTACACCGGGACGCTCAGTCGCAAACTGTTCAAATGAATCACCGTTCTTGAGTACTTTAACAGACGACCCAAAAACTTGTTCGTAATAGTTCTCAGCGGTGTTCTGAGTGGTTTGCGAGATTCCACCAGACCGGAGGCTTGATGCTTGGACCTCACCAGAGACGGTCTTAACAATCTGAGCGACGGAAGCACCAAGCTTGCAAGCTTCCATCTCCAGCTTTTGCAGGTCGTCGAGATCGTGGAGATCATTGATTACCGCAGAGACAAACGGAAGACCTCTAAGCTGACCGGGACGATTCGGCTCGTAAATGTGAACCACCGAGTCAGAACCAATTGAGCGAACGTCTGTCAGATTACCCTGAGTTTTCTCGGAACCGATAAAATACGAGATTGCGCGTCCAGTCTTAGGGTCAAACCGGATACCGTCAAAAACGGTTAAATCGGACTCCATACCGACAGGAGTCGCAATCGACTGAGCCTCAATAAGCTGCAATCGCGGCTTTCCGCTTTCACCTTTAGTGAGAAGGATAAAGCTCTCACCATCAAAGAACCAACCGCGAGCCGCTTGACTCATCATGGTTCCGAAAGACTGGCGAGAACCAATATCGGGATAACGAGACCAAACATCGAACCACTTCTTGGCTTTAAGGTTCCAAGCCGGATCGCTAGAAGCGGGTTGAACCGAGAAGCTGGAACCAACGGTGTAAGACTCAAACAGATCTCCAAGCCTATTTAGAACAGCGTTGTTCTGCTCAAAGAAACGGGACTTACGGACAATAGCTTGTCGGGTTGAACTCGTTACATCAAAGCGAGCCGAAGTATAAGACGTATCGAGATAAGAACGACGCAACGACTGACCGGCTCCTTCGTATTTGTTAACGGGAGCAGGAAACAGCTTATTAGCAATGGTTTGAAGGATTCCCATTAGCTCATTCGGGTTGTGGCTTCACGACGGAATTGCGTGAAATCACCGTAATAGCTAGTAACTGCCACCAGAATGGTCCCAAGCATCTTGTTATAGATCTGGAGGTCAGACGGGCTAGTAATGCCATCTCCAGCCAATAGAGTCACAGCAAGATCATAGTCGCTCAGCAATGATTCCCACATTTCCAACATTTCAACTGGAGCAGCGGAACCTTTACCGGGTTCAGCGAACTCAACAGAAACATCAGAGCTAGAAGTGGATCTAACGACTTGACCTGATTCAATAGCACCAGCAGCAACAGATAGCTTTGCAGTCAAAGCTTCTAGCAAGCTCAAAGCGGCTTTCCCTGCGTATGTAGTACGCAAGTAAGACCGTTTCATCGCTACGGTGTATGTGAACACTTGCGCGGACTATTCACAGACCAACTATGAAGTCAACTACTAGAATTTTCAGAACTAGTAGATGCGAGATCGTTCCAGAGCATCACCATCGCCAATTGCATCAATTCACAGTCATGCAAATGATCTGGCCAACGTGTATTCCGCTTGAACCACAAGTGTTTGATTCTTCCCGCTCTGTTAGCAGTTGGTTTGAGAACGTGAGAGTCCAAGTGCTTCCAGTATGTATCAGAATCGCTCGCAAATGCCCCCTCAGCCTCAAGCGGTGCGGGTAGGCTGCAAACGGTCCATTGATGATTCTCGGACCCTTTACGGAGCCGCTGAAGCACTTCCCGCATGTGTTCAGTGTCAAAGACCAACAGAGGCTGGACCGCATCAGTCCGCATCGACGTTGAAGTGGTAATGCCAAACGGATGGATTGCACCAGTCTTGCTGGTGAATCGCGCTCCGGTCTCGCGTCCCTTCATTGGCATCCAACCGATAAGCATCGGCTTTCGGAGACCTCCTTCTGGTGGATACCTCAGACCGCAGGGATATGTGATTGGGTTAACGCTGCTTTGTGAGAACTCAGCACAAGCATCGTAGACGGCTTGTGTGTTGAAACCGGAGTCAATCCCAACGTCCATATCATGCACGTTGTATTGAAGTTGAACCCGTCGAAGTGCAGCAAAGTCGTCAGCGTGACCGGCAGCAACAAGACGCGAATTACCTTTGCTCCACTCGCGGCAAACCCACCAGACAAACGGAGCGGCGGCTTGAACGTCTGCGGTGAGATAGCGTCTGGCTTCAGGAAGTCCAGCATCGGACACAATCTCAACTCGCTCTTGTTGGGACTCTTGGTTTTCCCACGGTTCAGCGAGCATACCGTTGATGAAACCCTGCAATCCCATCATTGAGCTTTTGGCTTCCAAGAATGAGACCGCGAGATGTCCCCAAGTACACTTGCGATCCGGTGAATAGAGGGATGACAGGTGATAAGACCTAACACTTGGAAGACTTGCTTGATTCTCGGCAATCCATTTCCCGTGTCTCAAAGCGGCAACTTTGTGAGAGTCAGAAATCTTACCCTGACAGAGTTGGCAAACGTAATGTGCTGACGACCGGATGCGCTGCCAGTCTGGTTTTCCTTCCTCGGTCTTGGCGTTGTCCCAAGTGACCTGCTTCCATTCTAGCTTGATGTATTCCGTGCAATGCGGACATGGAATGTAGTATCTCCGCTGGTCTCCTCTTAGATATCGCTGCCAGATTCTCCCTTCGGAGGTTGTCGGAGTGCTGGTGAAGAAAGCTTTGGAGCTTGAGAATGCTTTAAGACGCTGCTCTGCGAGGTCCAGCGCATCGGCTTCCTTAGCGGTTGCTTCGGCAAACTTGTCTACCTCATCAGCAACCAAGATTCTGACAGGTCGGGACGCTAGATTTGCAGGTGAGTTAGACCCAACAAAGGTCAAGGTGCAGCGATCAAATTGCTGCTCAAGATTGGTCATCTGGTCTTGATCCGTTGGGAATCGCGCAACCAATGCGGGACAATCTTCAAGAAGTGGAATCCAGCGGCTTTTGCTGAACGAGCGAGCCAGATTCTCGGATGGCATCAACCACAGCGCGGGACTCGGTTCTGTGTCGATAGCCCACGCTAGACCAGCCATTAGCGTCGTTGTCTTGGAGGTCTGAGATCCCCAACATAACGTGACCTCAGAGACTGACGGATCTTTCCAACACTCAAGCGGTTCTCTGCAATATGGTCTGACTGCCGTGGAGAAAGGTCCGGGATGTTCAGTCTGTCGTTGAGTAAGCGTCAGGTTTGACTCGCTCCATTCCACCACAGTCTGCCGTGGAGATGGACGGTAGATCTGACGACGGAACTCTAGGATTTCACGCTGTAGATCAAGCATCAGAACAACTCCGTATTCAATTCTTCGATCCTGTGCTTTCGAGCTTCACTCATATTCAAGAACGCCATCCGCTCGTTCACTCCATCCATCAACTTGTCCCGCAACTGCACGTTGCAGCCCCAAGTTGCGGTTTCGTTGAAGATTTCAACCATCAGCACCAGACCGTCTGGCTCTAAGTGCAGGATTCCCCAGAACGGAATTTTGCAATGCTTTGTAATCTCAAGCGCGGCATGAAGCTTACTCCATGAAATCATCCATTGGTTGCCATAGGTTGACTCCAGTTTTGCCAGTCCGTAATTCCGAGATTTCACCTCATAACTTCCGGTAATTACGCCAGAGTTCTGGTTCCAGATGAACCCGTCAATGCGCGACGGCTTGTCGTCTGCGATTGGCAAAAACCGGAGAACCGTGTCACGTTCAATGGCTTTGAGCGCGATCTTGTTTTGACGGAGAGCCTCTAACCCTCTCGGCTTTTGACAGTTCAAGATTTCCATGGGTCAGTCTGGTGTAAGGTCTTGAGGCAAACGTCTTGGACCCAACGCTCTAGCTCACGTTCGGCGTGTTCTGGGTCATGCGGTGCTATGCGTCCAGCTAACTGCTTAGGCATTGATTTCAACAACTGAGCAACCGCTCCATCATGGTCCAGCATCGCTTTCTTAACCCAATCACCAGACACTAACTTCCGTTCACGCTCTGCGAGATCCAGAACGTCTTGCTTTGAGTTGATGAGATTTTTGGCTGCGGTTGAATGCACCGAGACCATGCGGCCAGCGTCCAGAGATCGCGCTCTTAGGCTTTCGACGGCTAGACCATACGCTGCACGCTCAATCTCCTTCTGCCGCTCATACGCTCCCTGCGGAGTGTCATTGGCTACTTGTGAGCGGTCTACCTTCTCTTCGGCTTCCGGTGGTCGATAGGGTCCGTCTATCGGCTCAGATCGAATGTGGCTCGCTTCGATAGCAGCTTTGCGTCTTTGCGCTCCAGATCCTCTCCAAGCGTCCGCAGCTTCAGCGGAGTCCAAAGGCATACCTTTAGAGACCAACTGAGAGACTCGGCCTTTGGTTAGACCGGAGTGCTTAACGTATTCGCTTTGGGTCATCGCAGACTTTCGGGAAGATCTTCGGATTTCGCTTTGAGCAAGTCAGTCAACCCTTTGGCAATCGTGCGCTGCTCTGGGTCTTTTGGATTCGGCTGGTAGTAACCCGCAATCTGCTCAGCCGTAGAACGTCCAGCACGGATCTGAGCAAGATGCCAGCGCAGTGTGTGATGCCCAAAATTAAGCATAACGTATTGTGCAGCGTTTGTCATTAGTGGTGCGTTTATAATACAATAGCGAGTTTGATCGCGGAGAGAGATCGGTCCCGCGTGATCACC
>Ga0208555_1000051_pt1 | contig 25992 bp, 37 predicted proteins | sample Colrivmeta1449A3_FD_187629 | JGI IMG/M metagenome (GOLD analysis project Ga0208555, IMG submission 187629) | Estuarine microbial communities from the Columbia River estuary - metaG 1449A-3 (SPAdes) (version 2) | ecosystem: Environmental > Aquatic > Marine > Intertidal zone > Estuary | place...
ATTACCCCCCCCATCAGATCATCCAGCCGTGGCAGTTCGGTCACGGTGAAACCAAGGCCACCTGTTTGTGGCTCAAGAACCTGCCACGCTTGAAGCCCAGCAATGTGGTCGAGGGCCGCGAGGCAAAAGTGCATCGAATGCCGCCGGGGCCAGATCGCTGGAAAGAACGCAGCCGCACCTATCAGGGCGTGGCCGATGCCATGGCCAGCCAATGGGGCACCGTTACGCTGCCACCACCGATGCAGCAGCTAGACCTTGCCATCTGAGCAATCCATCCAGCAGCACATCCGCCTGACCTGCAGCACTGGAGCTACCAGGCTGTTTCGCAATAACACCGGCACGCTGCGGGACCAGCATGGCCGCCCGGTCAGCTTCGGGCTGTGCAAGGGCAGCGCTGACCTGATCGGCTGGCGCACGGTCACCATCACCCCAGACATGGTTGGCCAGCGCATCGCGGTCTTCACCAGCATCGAGGTCAAGACTGCTACCGGCAGGCTCCGGCCAGACCAGCAGCAGTGGCTAGATGCAGTGCAAGCAGCAGGTGGCATCGCTGGTGTGGCTAGGTCTGTCGAGGATGCGTTACGGATTACGACGGCGGACGGTTGACGACGGCGGCACATGGTGTAGGATGCACACAAGCCGGAAGACCCGGCACCCCAACCAGAGAGCCATGACCGCTACGACTATCGCCCTGCTGCTAGCGCTGCTGCTATTGCCGCTGCTGGTGCTGCTATGGGCCACTGAGACCACCGAGCAACGCGTTAAGCGTCTGCGCAGCTACGGCTGGGCGCAGCGCCGCATTGCAGAGCACATGAACATCACCCGTTACCGCGTCCGTCAGGTACTCGCATGATCACCAACCCTTGGGTAAACCGCATCACCGCATTGGTGGTGCTTGCTGCCATTTACGCCGCTGGCTATGCCGGTGGCCGCGACCAAGCCACGCTGGCGCATCACAACCATCCCGCTTGCAATACCAACCTCAAGCCATGAGCGAATCTGACATCTACTGGACTTTCGTTACTGCCAGCAAATACGCCGGCAGTTTCTACCAAGCAATGGGCAATGCTGGCCTTGCCGCTGACCCCAACAACAAGCGCCGCATCCTTGCTGCATTTCCTGAGATGGTGGCGACCTACGGCGCCGCCAGCAGGTTGCATCAAACCATGCGCGCAGGGGTAGCAGCATGACCAGCAATGCCGACTACCACGCCGACCCAGCCATCAGCGCCAGCCACCTGCACGCTGTAGCTGCCAGCCCCTACCACTACTGGAGCCGCTTCCTAGCGCCAGACCGTCCGCCATCAGTGCAGACGGCTGCAATGAAGCTTGGCAGCCTCACGCATTGCGCAGTGCTGGAACCTGATGAGCTGAGCAGCCGATATGGCATCTGCCTGCCGCGCAATACCAAGGCCGGCAAGGAAATGGAAGGCGAGATGATTGCCGCCGGCATCGAAGCTGTCACCGCTTCAGAGATGGAGCAGGCAATGGCTATGGCCGGCAGTGTGCGCAGCCATCAAGCTGCTGCAGCACTGCTGCGTGACGGCAAGGCAGAGCAAAGTTTCTGGTGGGATGACACCCAAACAGGCCTGCGCTGCAAGTGCCGCCCTGACTGGTACAACGGCACCACCATCGTGGATCTCAAGACCACAACTGACGCCAGCCCCAAGGGTTTTGCTAAGTCGGTTGCGCAGTGGCGGTACCACATTCAGCAGAACCACTACCTCGCCGGCACCTTTGCTGAGCGGTTTGTCTTTATCGCTGTTGAGAAAACCTACCCGTATGCCGTTGGCGTGTACGAGCTGGACGAGACTGCAGCGCTGCATGGTGAAGCGGAACGCCGCAACAACCTGCAGACCATCGCCGACTGCCGCGCCATTGCTGAATGGCCTGGCTACGGCAACACCATCCAACCACTGAGCCTGCCTAACTGGGCGCTCTACGGCACCACAACTATCACATCCGATGACTTCTAGCTCCCTAGCGCTCTGGACACCAGAGCAAACCCAACTGATCAGCACCACCATTGCGCCTGGTTGCAGCGGTGATGAGCTACGGCTATTTGCGTATGCCTGCCAGCGCACCGGGCTAGATCCATTCAGCAAGCAGATCTACGCCATCAAGCGTTCCGGCAAGATGACCATCCAAGCTGGCATCGACGGCTTGCGCAGCATTGCGGAGCGTACCGGGCAGCTAGACGGCTCTGAGACGCTCTGGTGCGGTGACGATGGCGTCTGGACTGATGTATGGCTTGGCAGCAAGCCACCTGCAGCAGCCAAGACCACCATCTGGCGCAAGGGTGCTGGTCATCCATTTACTGGCGTTGCCCGCTTTGCTGACTACAACGCCGGCCAAGGGCTGTGGACCAAGATGGGGGCCACCATGATCGCTAAGTGCTCCGAGGCATTGGCACTGCGAAAGGCATTCCCCGCCGACCTCTCAGGCGTCTACAGCAGCGACGAGATGGAGCAGGCTGTTGAGCCTGTTACCGTGACCAGCACGCCAGCACCAGCGCTACCTGCCGGCGATGACAAGGTATTTACCGCTGGCAAGGCTGCCATTGCAAAGGCAACCAATATGGAAGCCCTGGCCAAGGTGACCGAACGCATGGAAGCCCGCAAGGGTGACCTATCCACTGAGCAGCAGGAGGTCCTGCTAGCGCTTGCGCTGGACAAGGAAGCCAGCTTTACCACTGCTGAAGAGGATCCGTTTGATGACTGAGCCGTACCTAACAACTGACCAGCTTGCAGCGCGTTGGGGGCTGCAACCAGCAGCCATCAAAAACCAACGCGCACGCGGCATCGGCCCTAGCTACTACACCATCCCGCGTATCGGCTTCCCTGCTGGTACGCCTCGGGTGCGGTATCCGCTAGCGCAAGTGCTGGCATTTGAAGAATCCAACTCCATTACACCACTGACATGAGCCTTTACGCATCCGGTATCATTCGCATTATCTCAGATATGCGGCTAAAAACATTTGACAGCGGCACGGTTGTTCTTAACTTTGCTGGCGGTATTCAAGAGGGCAAGGACAAAAACGGAGAATACATTGAAAATGTTATGGACATCGAAGTGTGGGGCGAAAACTCTGCCAACGCTATACAAAAATACTGCAGCGTCAAAGATTGCATTTTTGTGAGCGGTGTTATTAAAATGCAGACTTGGCAAGACAAAGACACTGGCAAGGATCGTCGCAAGCATGTATTTAGCGTGCAACGGTTTGAGTTCCTGCCACGCGCCGCACAAGCTAGCGATGAGGTTGCTTTCTGATGGGTAAGCCCGACCTGATTGAGCTTGCATTCCGCGATTGGTGGGAGGAGTCGTATAAGCGCCCACCAACTGCACAGGCGGTTATGACCCACGTTGCTTTTGCCAAGCATGTGCTGCAGCTAGTCGAGTTGCTTGAGGTGGTAGGTGATGACTAAAACCCGAGCCGTCTTCTTTCAAAAAGGTGAGAATCGCATTGTCATCTGGACAAATCACACACGCTGGACCGTCACCGATATGGTTGCTGGCGGCACAAAGCAGTACACCAAACAACTAGCTATGGCGTTGTCGGCATCGCTAATGGCTGAAGGTTATGAGGCCACCGTCCATGGCTAAGCCCGCTTTTTGCAAGTTGCCCGAGCCGGTGGCGCCTACGGATAAGGCGTTACTGGAGCTGATGCCTCAACAGTTCCAGGATGATCTGGCCACGGTTTCTCGCTTGGCCGCTCATGGCACCAGCCCTGATGTAACGCCTGGCATATTCCGGGTCAGCTTGAACACAGGCGCCCTTGACTACGCCCGCGCCATCCTTGCCCGCTGGGGCACACCCGCCATCCAGCCGGTGCCGGTGAGCGAGCGCTTGCCAGGGCCTGAAGATTGCGATGCGGATGGGAGGTGTTGGTGGTGGCACCCCGACCACAAAGAAGATGACTTCGATGATGGCTGGATCTTGCTTAATCCCAAATGGGCAGGCGGCCGCCGCGATTCCGACGACTCCCCGATCTACACCCACTGGCTCCCCGCCAACGCCCTACCCACCCCCGAGGCCAAATGACTGACCAACCGCTATCCCCCGCCGCTCAGGCGGTTTACAACGCAGTGCTTGAAATTTGCCCTGCTCCCGCTGATGAGCTTGCCGCTGCTGCACTTCGCGCTGCTGCTGATCAGGTGGCGCCCAGTGATGCAGACGAGCCGCGTAACTCCCTGCCCATGGCGATTGAGTGCCAACGTATCCGCGCCGAACTCCTCGCCATCGCCGCCGAGCTGGAGGCTCAGTGACCTACTGGCGCGTCCTGGCCAAAGCACTTGGCGAGAAGGGTCACCCTGATCCACGCATCGCCGACCGCATCGCCTTGGTGCGCCTTATCATCCTGCTTAGCTACCTAACCACCAACGCATTCATCGTTGCTGGCGTAATCCGCCATTGGAACCACACATGAAACCTGCGATAGAACGCGGTGAAAAATGCTACAACGCTCGCCTAACTGAAGAGCAAGTGCGGCTTGCTCGCATTTATGTGATGCAAGGTCCAGTGGGTGTACTCCCGCAGTTAGCCCGTAAGTGGGGTGTAGGCACACAAACGCTGCGTAATGCAGTGATCTACAAAAACTGGAAGCACATCCCACCGCCAACGGCAGAAGAAATTGCTGCTACACCGCTGCCAAGCTGGGTTGAAACTGTTGGCAGGGGAACCGAACGAGCACACTGCGGGCGATGCGTCCATTGGGACCATAACCGTGGTTGCACTATGGGGATACCCGAATCAGGAAACGGTGGATTCTTTGCCGCCAGTTGCGCGGCCTATGCCGTTACAAGCCTCGCGGACTAGCCATCGAATCTGCGACTTCTGGCTAGCTTCTAGCTCCGCTAACAGCAGCGCGTATTCCAACAAGCCATTCCAATCACCATTGGCGTGCAATGCTCGTAATGCACTTGCATTGGCTGCGCCATGGAACTGTGCTTCCATTGTATGAACTAATGGATTCATCATGTCCCCATCACTCAAAAGCTACCTTAACGAGATTGCGCGGTATCCACTGCTCACAGTGGACCAAGAGATCCAATACGGCAGACGTATCGCCAGGATGCGTGAGCTAAAAGAGCTAGAGCGCCCATTAACAGATGCAGAACAGCGGCTAGTGCGTAGTGGACTGCGTGCGCGTGAGCGGTTTATGCAATGCAATTTACAGCTAGTGGTGCATGTAGCAAAGAAGTATGAAAACCGCAAGCGCAAATCACTTGAGATTATGGACCTCATCCAGGAGGGTAATATCGGGCTAGCCCGTGCTGTTGAGTTGTTTGATTCATCACGCGGCTACAAGTTTTCGACTTATGCGTATTGGTGGATAAAGCAAGGTATACAACGTGCATTATCGCAGAATGACGCAATGATCAGATTGCCAACTGGCTTGCATGAGCTGTTGGCTAAGGTAGCTCGCACTACATCAGACCTTAGCCATCGCATTGGCCGCACGCCAACATTGGCAGAAGTAGCAGATCATATTGATGTTGATGTTAACGTTATTCATGATGCACTACGCCGCAGTCATACGGTATACAGCTTGGATGCAATAACAGTAGGCAGCGAAACTTTAACGCTGATTGATTTGATTGCCGACCCGCAATCATTAGTTGATATGGATGAACTTAGCATTAGCCATCAAGCGCAAGAAATGCTTGAGTTAATTGATAAGTATTTAGACGACCGCTCAAAGTTTATAGTGCGCAGCCGTAGGCTGCAGCAACCACTGACGTGGGCTGAGATCGCCGCAAAGCTTGGTGTTGCGCCATCGCGGGTGCAGCAACTTGAACGCATGGCGCTGTTTAGATTAAAGATGATGCTCAACAAAGGCAAGGAACTAAATGACACCCCACTCGGCGGCTACAACCATTGAACACATCAACAGCATGTGGAGAGTATGCACTAATGGTGTATGTAAAGAACACCGGCAGGAATGGCAGGCAAAAGTTTACTATCACCAAATGATCAATAATCCCAGCGCACACGCGGACGCCCAGCACGAATGCCTAGATGTATGAAGCCTTTAGTGGCACCGTAACCAAGTGAAAAGGGCCACTTAGCATCGCACCAATCTTGCACGGCCTTTACGGGTACTCCGCTGATAAAGAAATCAATGGCGCCGCATCCTGGTTTATAGAGATGCTCGCTATTGCTGGCACCACCGACTGCTTGATTCACATTTTCTGGCCTGTTACCACTGGTGATAATGACTGGCTTGTTACCGAATTGAGTTCTGGCTTTCTCAATGAAAACGCACAATTCAGTGCAGATGTCACATTGAGCTTGACTGGTAAAACGCCTGCGCTCTTCATTGACGCAAACCTCGCCGTAAGTGATATGCGGTGTAATAAGCGCAGTAAAAGGCGACGCCGGGGTAAAACGCGGCGCTGATTGCTGCAATGGCGGATTGCCAGCAAATAAAGCAACTTCAGCAGCGCGACGGCGTGTAAGGCCAGCTAGCGACTTGCCGTTTGCTTTGTCCCACCTAAGCAGCTCTTGAGGTACAACCATGATGCCAGGCTCGCCAGCTAACAGCCGCTTGCGCAGGGTGCTGGATTCAACCGCGCCAAGACCTACGTTAAATGCCCATGAGATCAACGCTGCCTGCTGATTGGCGCCCCATAACTGGCTGTTGGGTAGTAGGCGGTGGATGCCATCGGCAAAACGCTGTAGGTCTTCGGCTAGCCATTGATCTGCTTGCGCTTGGCTGATAGCGGGGCCACCAATAGTGATGCTGGGGCCAGTGCGGCCATAGCCCTGCGTCGCAACGCCAGCGGGGCACATGTACGGTTCAAGTCGGCAGCCTTCAAACTCGGCAACGATCTTGCGGGCAGGATCAAACCATGCTGGGCGATCTGGTTGCTTACCAGCTTGGCTCCATGTCTTAAACCACGGCTGATCCCTATTAAAGAGATCAGGCACTTGCTTTAATAACTCAGCTTCTAATTCAACGATAGCCGCCATTTGATGCGGTGTGCCTTGGCGGTAGTAGCGGAATAGGTCGCTGGGCTTAATCTGACTCATCGCTTTAGGTTGCGGATAGCTGCCCTAACGGGATCGTAAAGGCCAAGGATGGCGCTGACTTGCGTCGCGGTAGCAGTGTGCTTAATGTTCTCTTCAATGATGTCGGTGACGACTGCCTGCACCTCAAGCGGCTTAGCGTGATCTATCAACATGGAAGGCAGCTCAATGTCGAGTTTGGCGAAGATGGCTGGCAGCTCTTTACGGAGCGCACGATCCACCGCAAGCTTGAGCAGGGTGCGGCCCAGTTCAAGGGCGATGGTGCGGAAGATGTTAGTCATTGCGGTGACTTGGTGAGAATGCCGCCAATCCAACCAGCGGCTGTACCTACTGCAGCATAAACGGCTGAAGACTGCGGGTCGCAGTTGGATGGTGTGCGAACACGACAAGCTGCAAGATCAATGCCGCCAATGGTGATACCTGCTGCTAGCAACCCCACTAAACAACGCAGTAGGTAGCTGCGTTCATTCATCTGCCTTCTAGCTTACTGACGCGCTGCTCGACTGAGTTAAGGCGGCCAAAAGTTTCTTTTCTTTCTTCGCGCATGTCGAGGTGCATGACCTCTAATTGTGTTGCGATGTGTTCGACGGCGCTGGTCAATCGGACGACAGCATCTTGCTGGCTTTGAGCCCGGCTTGATCTTCCCATCGAGCCCATCGCCGCCCAAGATAATGACGCGCCCGCCACTGCTGCAAAGATTTCGATCATCGCGGCAGGGGGCTACTTATGCATCTTAGCGACCTTGCCCGCGCATAAGCTTCCTGCCATGGCTGGGCTTGCTGCGTGCGCCGTTACCTTGCCGGGTTCCCTTGGGCTTACCCGGCTGGTGCTGCAGTGATGCGGTGCCGGTCTTGGCTTTTACGACCACGGCATACCTTGAGCAGTGGTCGGTGTGCGCTGCTGGTCGATCTGCGCTTGTAGGGCAGCTTCAATTTCGGTGACCTTCTCGGCGCCACCAAGCTTGTCCTGCACCCAGCCGATGACGATCTCGGGAGTGAGGTCAGCGTAAGGGATGACCTCACCTTCAGGCTGCTCCAAGCCGATAGAGCCGTAGGCAGAGCTGGAGTATGTGCCGTCGTTGGCGGCCACGGTGTAATGGACCGTGAACACAATGCCGTCAGCCGTGTGGCGCTCCATCTGGGCAATGCCCCAGGTGTATTCAGTGGTGGTAGGCATGGCTCAGGGAGTGGTAGGTGAACTGTAGCTGGGGTAAGTAGTGAAGGTGACTACGCGCCTTTGAGTTGGGCTACATCAGCCTCAAGAGCTTCGATGCGCTCCATTGCTTCCTGCAGCGCCTTGACGGCCTTCATGTAGAGCACTGAGTAGTTGACGCTCTTGGTGACGGTGCCAAGGTCGTTGCCTTCGGCGTCGCGGTCGGGGGATTCAAAAACAAGTCCGGGCGAAACAAGTTCAACTTCTTGGGCAACAAGACCAATCTGCGTGTGGGCCTCATGCCCCGTTTCTTGTTTGAAGTTGTACTTTCTTACTTGCAGCGCCTTTAGGTCATCCCACTGGGCGCCAGCATTAACAATGTTCTCTTTAAGTTTTACGTCTGAGATGCCCGCGTAGCTGTTATTTGTGTTCTGAGTATTGCCGTTGGTGAATACATTAAACGAAATTGTGCCTGTTGCAGTTGTTGATGTTGCGCTATGAATGCCAGAAAAGGTCCGATCACTTGTTCCGGCTCCAGTTGCGCTTCTTGCTCCAAATACAGTGCGACCGGTTGCGGCAAAGATATTGCCTTCTCCATTGCTATCAACCCTCATCCTTTCCGTCCAACCCGTGATAGCTGAATCAACGGCTGTTGATGCAGTATTTGTAGTATAAAATCTAAATAAACCCTCTCCATCTAAAACAACTGAAGCTGCTTTATTGGCCGCTTGAATATATTTGTCGCTACCGTCGTAATAAGCGTTATAGCGTAAGGCAATTTCATTTGCATTAATGGCTTGAAGTCCACCAGAAGTTTTTACTTGAAAATCAATTTTTCCACTAGAAGTGCCAACTAAGAGCCTGCCGGAGCTGTCGATGCGGGCGCGTTCAGAGCCGCTATTTTCAAATGTTAGATGAGCAATGTTAGATCCACCGTTTGTGGAAATAGCTTTTATTTTTGCAGACTCAAAGTTTGCACTAGCGTTACTTGTGTTATTAAAGGTAAGTTGGCAAAACTCAGTACCAACAGTCGTAACAGTTGTGTTTTTAATTGCTAGCGTAACGCCGTTGGTGCTTGACACCTCCAGTAATCCAAGGCTAGGGCTAGTAGTGCCAATCCCTACTCGGTCTGTGGAGGCGTCAACAAAGAACAGCGACGAGTTGGTATCGCCCTCGATGCGGAAGTCGTAGTTCTCACCACCATCGTTGAACACCACCTCGCCGGTGCCAAACTCAACGCGCTCAACTGCATTAGTTGAGATGGCTACTTGGTCTGCGCCAGGGCTGTAGATGCCGGTGTTGAGGTCGCCAGTGAAGGTGACGCTGGGTGTAGCTGCTGCGCCAAGCGCATGACTGAATACGCCAGTGGTTGCAACGGTCTGACTGCCGAAGTCCGGGCTGATCTTGGTGCCGGCAATGGCGGCGCTGGCGTTGATGTCAGCGTTGACAATGCTGGCGTTACCGCTGACCAGTATGGTGCCGGTTTGGTTTGGCAGAGTAATAGTGCGATCAGCCGTTGGATCGGCAACTGCCAGCGTGGTTTCGTTACCATCGCTGGTGCTGCCTTCAAACACCAAGGTGCCTGCGCTGCCGATCAGCAGCTCACCAGTAACAGTGCCACCAGCCGCAGGTAGCGCCAGTGCAGCCAAGTCATAGGCGCTTTTGACGGCAGTAGGCGTGGCAGCCAGTACTGAGCTGGTGGTGCTTGTGCTGTCGCTTAGTTGGACAATGCCATCAACGCTGGTAGTGGCAGCGCGGAGAGTTAATGCTGGCGTGGTAGTGGCAGTAGCAACAGTCAGTGCAGCAGTGCTGCTGGTGACGGTGGTGACAGTGCCAACAAAGTCAGCGCCGTATTCCAAGCCCGTGGCAGTGGCGCTATTGGCGCGTAGTACTTGGCCATTAGTGCCCACCGGCAACTTGGTCAGCGTTGTAGCTGCACTTGCAGCTAGCAGGTCGCCCTTGGTGTAGCTGGCTACGTTGGTGCCACCTCGCGCTACAGCTAGCGTGCCGCTGGTTATGTTGGTAGCGTTACGGCATTCAGTGCTGACTTCTTGAATTGCAGTTTGAACGTTACTAGCTGCAATATCACCAGCCGGCACAAAGCTGACATTGGCTGCTGCAATAGCGCCAGCACCTGCTGATACGTCAATTTCTACCCACTGCGGGAGAGTGGTGCTATACACCGAAAGCAGCAGGTCAGGCGGAGCTAATGTCCCCGCAGGTGCATTGCCGGAGGTGATTGTGCCGCCTTCGCTGACGACAAAGTAATGCTTGTTGTTGCCTAGCGTTGGTACAGGTAATGCGCTATTAACTACAAAGCCAGCAGCAACGCCTTCAGGTGTAAGACTTTGCACCTTTCCAACGCCGGATGGACTGCTGGCATCAAACGTGCCGGCTAGAACAATTTGACCGGCTGAGATGCCGATTGGCACCCAGACGTTGCCGTCCCACATGTAGAACGAACGGTCTAGTGAGTTCAGGTGTAGTTGACCTGTAAATGTTGCCTCTGGAAACTCCGTGCCTATTGATGCCGTTGAGTAATCAGCTAACTTGTCAATTGTGACGGCTGCATTAGCAATGCGATCAGTAGGCAGTTCGCCTGTCGTGATCTTGGCTGCATCAAGATTTGGTACATCAGCGGCGTCTAGCAGGGCTCCTGCACTGACGTGGCCTTGGGTGTCAACAGTAACCTTGGTGTAAGTGCCAGCAGTAACGCTGTTGCTGTGGTTGAGTACGCCAGCATTAACAGCAAGACCCGTTCCTGGCTGCACAATCCCCTTGGCGCTAGCTGTAGCGTCCGGCAAATCTGCAGGCGTCAATGCGCGGAATGTAGGGGCGGCGTCGGCGCCACTGGCGGGGCCTACGAAAACCGCGTTGGCATCTTGGGTGTCAAGCGTGGTTGTGATATTGGCGGTGTGGTTGTCGGGGTAGACAACTGCAAAGTTCAGCGGTGTGGTGTCGCTGAAGTTGATAACATTCAAAGCAGCTTGCCGAATCCAAGCGCTGCCGTTCCAGACGTATTTGACGCTGGTATTGGTGTCAAACCAGAGCTGGCCTTCGTATGCGCCACTGCCTACAGGAGTGCCAGCCTGCACGATGGTGGTGCTGTCGGCAGCAAGTTTGACGGCGGTGATGGCCCCATCTAAAACCTTGGCTGTGGTGACGGCACTCGTAGCGAGGGCTGCTTCGCCCAAGCCAGCCGCATCAATCTTGGCAGTGGTGATAGCGCCGCTGGCGAGCTTGGCGTTCGTTACAGCAGAGTCAGCCAGCTTGGCGGTGGTGACTGAGCTGTCGGCATACGCGGCCGTGCCTAGGGCTGTGACTTTCGCGGTCGTGATTGCGCCATCGGCAAGCTTGCCTGTGGTTACAGCAAGATCTTCAATACCGGCAGTGGGTGCCACCACTTGCTGGAAGGTACTGCCGTCCCACACCTGCAGATTTTTACTGGTGCTGTTGACGTAACCGCGACCTTCAAAGTTATTAGTGCTGGGCGCTACCGAGTCGTAGGCAATGCTGCTGTCGTCTGCCAGTTTTGCTGCTGTAACGGCGTCGTCAGCTAGCGCCGTGGTGCCCAGCTTGGTGGTGCTGGCCTGGTTCAGCTTGATCAGGTCGATGCTGGCGCTGTCGGCCAGATTCGCGCCAGCCTGGAACAGGTCTTTGGCTTCTACTTTTTTGGTGGTACTGGCGCCAACGTCAACAATCGCCAGCACGTCATTGGCAGCGACATCACCCTGAGCAAGCTTCGTGAGCTGCGAAATGCGTTGGTCAGCCATGGTCGAGTTACCTTATGGGATCAGTTTAGTCCTCAACTTCCGTTAGCAGGAAGGCAAGGTTGTCTTGGTTGAGTGCAATGCGGTCATTGTCTTCCTTAAGGACGTAACCTGATGGGCGCCCAACCAGTAGTTTAATTTCGCCAGTGGTGACGAAATCGATACTGCAAGTAATTAGCTCCGACGCTGATACTTGCAATCCCGAACGGGTTACCATTGCGGTGAACTCGTAAAATATATTTAACTGGCTAGGGTCATTATCGCTGTCAGTAATGGACAGCAGGCAGTCAAATTCGCTGCCGATGTCAACGCGGTTAATCAGTTGCAATGCCAGCAGCGGGGTTTCTTTGACGCCAGATGTTTGGCTGTTGAAGATGCAATCAATCTTGCCGGAGCCGCTAATAAGACCGGCGCTATACATGCGCTTAAACTTGTCGCTTAATGCAGTGGTTTCCAGCGCTTCGCGGTCGGTATTGAACTCATAGGAAGTGACATCACCTAATATGTTGGCGCTGACGTCACGAACCTGTATCTGCAGGGGTAAAGGGCCGCCACCAAAGTTTTGGATGGTGTATTCTTGCGCTCTGACATTATTAACCGCTGACTGAAAAGAAGGAAAAAACCTGATGCCGCCAGCAGCATTGACGTTAATGTACTGGCTAAAGCTGCGATGGGAAACGCCTTCGCCATCTACCCATGAATTAACAGGGAAAAAAGCTATGCCTCGCGCATCGTCTGTTGATATTGTTACTCTGTCACCTGTCAGCAAATTTTCAGTAGCGCCTTCAATGCCAATCCGGTTAAGGCTTGTAACTGTATCTGCGTCCTTGACTACAACGTTTAAGATGTTTTCAGAGTTACGACGCAGGCGTACGTTACCTACGTTGCCGAGAAAGTACGTCATGCGTCTACTGTTTCTAGGAACGCCCCGTCGACGGTGAATTGTAGCGATACGCTGGTCAGCTCGCCCGTGCCTACCGTGATGCCTGCACTGGTGATGTAAGCGTTGAAGGCAATGTCGTCCTTGACATCGACGCCCGCGCCTGGCTGAGCACCAGCGCGCAGCACCATGCCAACGCGATCTGACTCGCTGACGCCATCGTTGCTGGTCTTCATCACCTTGCTAAGCAGTTGATCGAACTGCACTCCCACGTCACCAGCCTCGGTGCGGTAATACATCACAGTGGCAGAGCCTGTAGAGCTGACCATGCCAGGCGTGTAGCGCTTGACGGCAGTGTCGATGGTGGTAGTTTCTAGTAGCTCCAGCGTGGTTTCCAGCGACCAGTCGCGAATCTTCAGCACCGACTGAGCCTCGCTTGGGTTAGGCGCAGTAGTCAGAATCGAAGAAAGGAACAGCTTGCCGCTGCGTCCGGTGTAAAAGCCCATTACGTCGCGCCATTAGCCTTTGCTGTTAGCTTACTCTGCTGCACCGTCGATGGTAAATAGTCCGGCGGCGTAGGCGTCAAGCCCTTGCGCAATAAACGAGTTGCCATCGGTGTCGCAGGGGTGCTCGACAGCGCGGATGGTAGTTTCGCCTTCCTCTTCCATGTTCACCTCGGTGACGCGGAAGACGCGCTTGTTGCGGACTGCTTGCCCCAGCACAAACAACTGGCCCGACTGTGGGCTGAGGCTGGCTGCTACTCCGCCAGTGACGGTGATGCCTGTGAACGAGCGGGTGCCGTCGCTGCTGCCGTAGGTCAGCACGTTGTAAGTGCCGTTGGGGATGGCGCTGGCAATTGGCACATTCAGCACACCGCCGTCCTCGATGCGCCCGGTGTAAATGCCATCCCACTGGTTGTTGCTGGTTTCGACGTACACATAGCTGCCAGGCATCACGAAGATGTCGGTCGGAAAAGTCGTAAACTCAATGGCGCGGCGGTTGAAACGGCGAAGCTGGCATAGGTACTTGCCAAGCAAAATGGCTTGGGCGCGAGTGGTAACAAACTGCGAAATGTCTAAGCTTTCGCGAACAGCGTTGGCGTCTTGGGTATCGGTGCGCTTAATTTCCACGCTGTTGTTGCGCGGGAACACACCGTTGCGCTCCACGTCGCGGTAGATCAGCGTGATGATTACATCTTGAACACTGGCGCCGTAGTCGATGAACTCTTCCTTGAAGCTGTCGTCCAGAATGTTGCCTTGGTTGAACAAAGCCGTAATATTGATGGCGCGGGTGATGGCGCCAGTGTCTTTGACATAGGGCAGCGCCGGCACCAGCGTTTCCCTGCCGCCAATCTTACCCAGTTCCAGCAGGCTAAATGGTGCCACCTGCGCCCAAAACTCACGCCATGGCCGCTGATCAGCAATCATGCCATCCATAAATAGGCGGTTGTACTGGCAGTAGCGCTTGCTTTCTGCTAGTTGCGCCACGTCGACAGAATGCAAGCTGGCGAATTGCCCGATGCCGTTGATGTCATCTAGCACCGTGTCAAGGAAGATGTCTGGTGCGAAGCTACTGGATTGGCTGGGTGAACTATTTGCCAAAGCGGTTATTGCGCCGTCGCTTGCGTATGCGCCCAAGGTGGTGCTAAGCGGACGAAGCAGCTTACCTTCTGTAACATATACGCTGGTTTCACGCAAATCCTGAGTGCCGGGACCTGCCGTTAAATGCAGCGACAAAATAGATAGGCCCTTATATAGATCTTTGTTATAAGTGTCCCATGGTGCAATGATCTGCTCATTTACCGAGTTAATTTTAATTTCAGGTGCTGAGTCAAATGAAAAGTTAGAATTGCTAAAGGCGTCGTAGTTGAACAGGTCGAACTCGCTGGTGTCGCGGGGGCTTTTATCAATAGGCGGGTAATCAGTAGATGGTTTGGTTGATCCATTGAAAAACACTTGAATATTGCCGTCTCCGGTTAATGCTGTGGTGTCAAGTTTTACTAATTCACCTAACGGCTCTAGATAGCAAAAACCTTTGGCGGCGTTGCTCTTTTCGCTAGGCGGATCTACAACTGGTTCCAGGCGCACCTCAAATTGTTTTGGTGTGCCCGTGGTGAGCAGCTTAAGAAAGGTAAAACTTGTTTGTTCGTTTACGCCACGGCAGCAAAAGATATATGGAAGTGTTTTTTCGTTTTCGCCATCTAGCTTGTAATGCAGCACAAACATCGAGGTGCGTGGTTTGGGGCCATTATCGGATGCGGAGTGTCCATATCTTTTTCGGTCGCTGCCGTACACATTGGCGCGGCCACTTAACCGTCTGTAAACAGAAAACTTAATGACAAGATCCAGTACGTTGCATTTTGTCACGGAGACATATGATGCCTCTTGGATGCGGGCCAAGCCCTTTGCATGGAACGGCGCAACTGCAGTTACGTTGCGCAAGTCTTCAATTTCTTCGTTTTCAAGCGACAGTACCGCGACAGCATTTTGATCTGCCAAAAGTTCAGCTTCAAGGTTTGCCCGTACTTCAGGTTTAAGCTTTTTGAGTAGTTTCTTTTGAGCGGATTCGATGCTTTTATTCAAAGCTTTGATTTGTTCTGCGTTGTCTTTAATTTGCTGATTTTGCTGTTTTGCTGTTTCGCCTAAGATGTCCCGCCAGTGTGTAATGCTGTAAGCAAGTCGCGGCATTCTGCCAGTGCGGATGCACTCCATCCTGACTGTCATTGGCCCTTCTTCAATGCTGCTGTTTCCTGCGCCAAAACTTACGCTGCCTATGACGCGAAAAATGGCCGTGCCAGCCTTAAAAATATTTCCATTGTCGATTATGGCCGCTGCTGCTCGCTGTGCATCCTGACGCGCAATGCCTTCGGTGTCTGTGGTTAGCAGTGCTTCTTTTGTAGTTGGGATACTCAATGTCCACTTGCTACCTAAAGGCACCAGTGGACGGGCGTCGCCAGCTCCTGACCAGTATCCTCCGCCGTCCGCTACAAACGTAATGCTGTTATTGAGGCGCTCTATTCCTCCATTGTTTTTAAGTACCAGTACATCTGCGTTTATGGGTATAAAACCGTTGACGCCAACAGCATTAGCCGTTGTAGGTGAAAACGATTGGCTAAAGCCATCTCGTTCGCCAGATACATTTGTTAAATCTGCGGTGTACTGCGCGTCTTTTGTGTAGCGAGGGTCAGAAGCTGCTGAGTTTCCTTCTGTTGAAAGCAAGTCTTCGTATTTTGTAGCGCCATTGCTGTTGTAGTACTGCCAGACATTTGCCAGTGCAATGTCTTTGGCTGGTAACTGGCCAAGGGCAGTGCGATTAGGGTCAAGGGTTTTAATTGTTGATGCGCCGATGGCCGCCATCAGTTGCATAAACTGATTATTGCCAAAGCTTAAAATGGCGCTCCACAGCAGCAGCGTTGATACACGAACGCCGCCGCTGGCATTTTGACTGATGTTTGTATACACCAGAGGTACAGCTTCACCGTAAACTGCTAGCTCTTGGCTGCCGTTAAATCCAGTCCGTGGGGCTAAAACCTGATCGCGGGTTTGTGGTGTACCACCGCCAGTACCAGGCTTGGGCATCAGTAATGCCGATGCAACCTGAAGCAGGACGCCGACAACAAAAAGAACAATTGAGGTAATCAGAGGATCATTCCGTATATCCAACACCGTCCCTTCTTTTACATCTTCGTAGATGTGCTGCTGCGCTACAAAGTCGAGATAGTCTTCTTTGCTGACGCCTAACGCATCAATCAAGTCGTATTCGTAAGGCAGTAATTTGCGGGTCATTTGTTTAACCTAAAGTGATGACCATAATCAAAAGGAATCGGAGCTTTTACTACGCCAGCACTGCCAGTTATATACAGCGTGTGGCCATCATCTAGCACTGTTCCCATGGCTCCCCCATCATTTCCAAGCATTAACACTACCGCATGTGGCTCTGGGCTTCGGAGTCTAACGCCATTCTTCAGCAACCATTCGGCCATGCGACGTCGGGGAAATGTATCGTCGGTGTAATTGTTTTCTTCAATGATTGCTAAAATATCATCAGTGTAATCATAATAACCCAGCCTTTTGCGTACTTCAGCAGCAAGTAAGCAGCAGTCAACCGTGCCACTACCATCGCCCGGCCTAGCCGCCCAGGCTCGTTTAAGACCGATCAGATCATTGCAGGACAAGTTGGGCATTTAGCGGGAGGGGGCCGACCAGGCTGCGGGTAAGGGTTTGCGCGGGGAATGCAGCGCCAACGGAATCCATGGCAGTGCGGTAGCGCAGTTCAATCGTAGTATCGGAATAGCTGGCGCCAATGCCGACGTAACGCTCTTCGTAGGTGCGTGATGGCGCTAACGCAGCATTAAGCCATTGGGTGGTAATGGTCAGGCGGCTAAGGCGGTTACCGTCGCCCTGCTCCACTAGCCGGATGGCGTATTCGACATTGGGGAACAGCACCCGCACTAGGGCGTTGTCGCCGTTGAGGTTAGCGGTGCTGCCTTCGGCGCGGAATGGCGCAAACTCAAAGCGGGCACCAGCCAAAGTGCGTGGTTCTTGGACGAAGAAGTTCTGGTAGCGGTGGCGCACACCGTTGGCAGTGGTCAGGTCGAAATACTGCGCGATGCGGATTTCGGTCATCGGATTTCGCCTATCAGCTTGACCGTGACGCTGCTGCGATCACGCAAGACACTGCTAACGCTAGGCGGCTCGGCGTACAGCCACTCGATGCCAGCGGGGGTCTGGGCGCGGTTGCGCAAGTCAGCGCTGTATCCGGCAAACACCGTTGCAGGCAAGGTAAAGCCAAGTGTGCCGCCGCCTTGGGTGTTGTAGTGGTCAATGATCGTGTTGACCGTGGCCTCCGGTACGTTGTCAAACTGCAGGTCCAACGTGTGGCCAAATGGGCGGTTGCCGAAGCTGCGGCGCAACGTGGCGCCCGACATAGCCCGATACGTCTTGACCGGATACTGCCCAAGTTGAAAGCTACGAGCGGTTGGTGTTAGTGCAGGGAAGTCAGCCATTAGATGCCAACCCTCCGGCGGGTGGAGTTGCTGTTCTGGATGCGGTCTAGGGTCATTGTCATGCCGCGCTGGGCGCCATCGCGTGATGCATTGCGCCTAGTCTCAGCCATTGCCTGCTCCAGTTGATCGCGGCTGACATATTCCACGCCGCCAATGGTGGTGCTTTCAAAGCTCATGTTAAGCACAGGCGAGCCAGCAGCACCACCGCCTTGACTGTTCATTGCAGAGCGCAGGTCATTGTTAGACATCACGCCGCCGTTACTGCCCGGCACAAACAACTCAGGGCCACGCTCGCCTACCAGATAAGGTGTGCCGCCTGCGGCTGGGCCGCCACCTGCACGGCCTGCCAGCTTGGGCATTGAGAACGCACCAGGGTTGAATTTGGGGCCACCGCCGCCAAACGCTTTAGGCCCTGCAGCGTTGCCTGCGCCTTTAATACCACCGCCAGCCACGGCACCCAACGCCTGCAGGATCAGTTGCAGCGTAATCATCACCAACTGCTTAGCAATAATCTCAGTTGCCATGCTGACGAACATATCGCCCACGGACTTGAAGAACGATGAAAGCGCTTCTTGGGCAGACATCGACCCACTAATCAAGCCTTGGAACGCTTGGCTAAAGGCTGCACCAATACCATCAGCCACCGTAATGGCGATGTTGCCGATGTTGGTAAGCTCGGCGATTTCATCTTTGAGTGTGCCGATGCGTTTTTCAATAGTTTGCGCAGCAGTATCTGGCGCGGCTATTTGAGCTTGCAGGCCAGTGATTTGCCCAACTTGTTCATCCGTAAATCCTTGCCCTTCAAGCTTGCGTAGTTCATTTTTAAGCCTTAGCTGCTCACGCGCTTCTTCGGTGGTAGCGGTTTTAAGTGCTAACTCTAGTTCAAGGCCAGCGATGATTTCATCAAAGTTTTTTTCTTGCTGCGCTTGCAATGCAATAACATCTTGCACGCCTTTATTGGTAATAGATTGCAGCTTGACCCGTCCTGCTGCAGCTATGGCAAGCCTAGCGGCGGCGTCTGCTTCTTCACTCATTGCCTTTGCAATATCATTTTCTGCTAAAACTTGTTGCTCTAGCGTTTGTAAGTTGAGTACGCGTATGGCGTCTCCTTTTTGCTCCGCTTCAAATATCTCATTTGCAAATCTAAGCTGCACCTCTAGTTGCTGTGTAATAAATTGCTGATCCTTTATTACATCAGCAACGCGCTGTGACTCCCTTAGTTTTTCATCTGCTGCCCGCTTGGCATCGCTGGCCGCTTTGCTGGCGCCACCACCGCCACCACCGGCACGGCCACCACCGCCGCCTAGAAGCGCCGGCACGCCCATAGGGACTGCGGCGGACGGCGCGGCAGGCTTGGGGTTTGCACTTGCATTAAATAATTGTTTTTGTAAATTAGCTTCAAAATTTTGAGCTTCTTGGTCAAATGGGTTAGCCGCTCGAAACGCCCCAAACTTTTTGCGAGTTTGTATTGCGGCTTGTTCGTTTGCTTTTAGCTGTGCAGATGCCCTTAGTCCATTATTAACACGATCAAGGAAAGCATTAATACCGTCAATTAAAAACTTAAATACAGGCGCAAAAAACGTGCCTATGTTTCTTGCAAGCTGCTCAAATGAGTCCTGCAAGGTTGATAGTTTACCATTTAGCGTATCGCTTTGCGCAATGGCGCCATTGGCGTATTTACCACCTGCGCTGGTAAGCCGCAGTATCGCAACTTCTACAGCTTCAGATCCGATGCGCCCTTTCTCTAGCGCCTTTTGGAACTCTTCTCCTGAGAGTCCATACATCTTGCGCAGCTCTGTTTGCAGCGCAACGCCTCGCTCTTGGAACTGCAGCAGCTCTTCACCTTGTAGTCGGCCCTTGGCTTGCACCTGCCCGTAGGCCGTCACCAATCCAGATAGCTCAGCACCAGTGGCACCACTTACATCTGCTAGCCGCTTGGTGGTTTCAACTACCTTGTCAGCTTCAACGCCAAACGCTTGCAGCCGTTTAGCTGAGTCAATCAGCTCAGTGCTAGTAAATGGCGTGACGGCGCCAAGTTGCTGCAACTCTTTGATGATCTGCCCAGCCTTTTCGGCGCTGCCTGTTAATACCTGCAGACTGCGCGTCTGGCTTTCTAGCTCAGCAGCTTTTACAAATACAAATCTTGCCGCTTGAATGCCAGCAAATGCAATCGCTAGCTTGCCAACTGCTGCTGCTATACCACCAAACGCTTTTTCAGTCTGATGCGCCTGCGTCTGCACCTGCCGCAGCTTGCTAACAGCACCGCTGCTGTCAACGTTGATGGCGACATTAGCAACAACCGACACAGCCCTACCGCCTTTGCTTCATTCTACGCTCTTGCTCTTCATTGGTCACATCAAAATAAGCTGACCACAGCAGCAACTCTTCCATTGTCAACTCTGACTTCAGCCGTATCAAGGTGTAGCCAAGCTCTTTAGCTACACCCATCTGCAGCATCAGCAGGTTGTCACGCTTTAGCTCCGCCTTTAACGCTTTTCATATCAAGCTCCTCGGTTTCCTCCGGGTTGGTGATAATGGCAAGCATCATCTGCTGAAGGTCAGCATCTAGTACCTCGTTCTTTAGCTCCGCAATTTCACCGGCAGTAAACAGCCGCTTGCCGGTGTCGTCAACGGCTTTGGTAACCAGCAGGTTTAGCGCAAAGCCATTGGTGTCATCGCCGCCTGGCATCTTCTGCGCACGCTCGCGCTCTGCCATGGTCAGGGGTGCTGAGTAAAACTCAAACACCGTATCATCATTGAGGGTAACGGTGCGCTTGGTCGGGGTCAGATTAGCTGCTTTCTTGAGACGCTCTAAAGCGGATGCCATAAAAAAATTGGGTTGATAGCTGTATTTAAGCACAAAAAAGCCCCAGCGTCAGCCGGGGCAATTTGCTATCAGACGCTGGTGCTGAAGTCAAACGTCGGCGCGCTGCTAGGACGGAAGGTGATCTCCACCATCTGGGCATCATCTGGGTTGATGTTAAGGCTAGCGGTCAGCAGTACTGCATCCATGGCGATGCTGCGGCTAAGTGCCTCAGTAGCGCCCTTGTCGGTGTACAGCTTGAAGCCAGCACCAACCTGCTGGCGTTGGATGACGTCTTCCACCATGCGGTTGGATAGTGCTGCATCCTCGCTGGTAACAAAGACGCTAGCGGTGCCATTGCCATCAGCAAAGCCAGGGATGTAAGCGCGGAATGGCGCATACTGCCCAACAGCTTGACCGATGGTGGTTACGTCGATCTCAGCGCGGCTGATCTCGAAGCTCCAATTTTGCACCTGCCCAACTGCGGCGTAATCGGCGTAGTACACCTCAAACTCGTTAGGCGCTGCCAGTGTGCCATCATCGGTAATAGCAAGGATGGTGCCGCCGGCCGTGGTTGATACTGTCAGCGCCCCAGTGGCAGCGGTGTAGCTGAGGACGTAGTAGGTAGTGGCTGCGCTGATTGGCGCAGGCAGCGTGCCAGAGCCAGCTCCTCCAGTTTGGCTGTCAACAACCCGGAACTTAACAGGATCGCCAACCTTGAAGTTCAAGTAAGCGGCAACAGTGATGATGTCAGTCGCGACAGCAACACCAGCTTCGCCAAAGTTGCCGGTGGTGCCAGCAGGTTTGTAGTAAAGAGCGCCGGACGTACCGGACAAGACAGTGACGGCCATTGTTGTGAGCGGTAGTGGCTAGTGACAGTGTACCTAGTCTAGGTACGCCTCAAAAGTTGCCGTAAGTTGCGTTTGGTAATACGGCTGCGGTGCTGCTGGCGTTACCTGCGCTGGGCCTGACGCAGCGTCAAAGATGATGCTGCTGAACTTGGCGCGGTCAAATAAATCTTTCACGCGCTCTGCAATGGTGAAATTAGCGGCAGCGCCAGCGCCGATAGGGGTGAAGACATTTACCACCAGCGTGCCATTCTGCCGGTTGAAGCTGGTGAGCGTAGCGTAGTTGTTGTCGCCAAACCGTATGAACGCCTGCAGCCATGGCGTGTTGTTAGGTGGTGTGAATGGTACGTTCTGATAGCTGACGGGGTACACAGGCGCTATGGCCATTTCCGTAGCAATGCGCCCTTCAATGGCAGCGCGGACATCGTTGTAGGTGCTGCTCATGATTCCCTGCCGATGCGTGCTGCTGCAATTCTGACGCGGCCCTGGACATCTTTGGCGGCGCCTTGCACCCAGCCCCCAGGCGCTTGCTTGCTAGTGCCCCTGGCTAGCGGCTCCGCATATGGCAGGTTGTTGTGGACTGAGTAGACGTTGCCGATGCGCTCTTGCTGGTAGTTCATCTTGCGCAGCGGAAACATCGGTCCGGCAGGTGGGCTGGTCTTGTCGCGGCCAGGATTACTTGGTGATTGCTGCGGGCCTGCATCGTATGACCCGGCTGCATTCTCACCCACCTGCCAGCTAGCGCGAAACCTACCTGTGTCAACTGGGCTGGCTTGCTTGAGCAGACTGTCAGTTTCCAGCACCGCAGCGCGCAGCAGCTTTTCCATCTGCTGGTTGCAGTAGTCGCCAATATCACCAACGCGGATAGTGCGTGCCATTAGTCCCTCAGGATTAGCTCGTAGGTAATGGGTTCATTATCTTGCTCGATAGTGCGCACCTCAATTACCTGTAATGTGCGACCACTAATGATGACACGATCAGCCATCGTAGGCACCGCAGCAGTATCTGCTGCTGCAACAATCAACCGCTTATCGCCAGCTTGAATCAGGTCGTTGACTTCACGCAGGTTTACATCTTCCAGCACACCGCGCAGCTCAGTGTCGCTGGTGGTTTCAGCAGCAGTGCCGGTGGTGGTGTTGTAGGCCCCAAGCGTGACACGGCGGATGGTGGCCTCACCGCCAAATCGTGCCATCAGCTTGGATGCAACCTTGCGTAGCGGAATAGCAAGCGTCATGACGCAAACACCCGCACTGGCTGCTCAGGACTGACCACATACTCCTCCCACCCATCCGGCAGCTCACCGACGTAGTTGATGTGCCAGCCGTCCAGCAACGTGGGCGGGGTGATCACTTCACCCTCGTCGTCGTATTCACCACCGATGGAGATGAGGCCCACCACATCCAGCGCATGGGTGTGGCTGGCAGTGAGGGGGTCGCCGTCTTCGGTGAGCAGGCCAGCAGCATCCAGGGCAGCCATGCCGGTAACTTCATCGGGGAATCTAAAAAATGGCCCGTTGGAAGGCAGGGGTGTGAGCAGTTCTTCAATCATGGGAGGCATGGGTAGTGTTGCCGTCTAATGGGTTTGTCATTGCGTCAGTGCCTGCAAGCGAGATGGCAGGGCCTGAGGCCAGAAGGTGAGGCGGCGTGTACGGCCGTTGTATTGGTTACCAGTACCTGAGATTGCTTTATTGCCCATGATTTCCATTTGGTTTTCGGTGCCAAAAACATAGGCAGGTGATGAGACTAAAGGTGTGCTTCCGTTGAATGAAGCAGCAATATCTGTTCCAAAAGCTCCGGCAATTCGTATATTACTAGTCACTGTAACGTAGGGAGACGAAGAGTTTACGCTACTAATATTAGTATTGTTGCGGGTCGAGAAGTAAGCGTCATCTGTAGTTGTTCTCGCATCCAAGCCAACGCCAATGCCCCGAAGGTTGGTACCTTCTGTAACCCTAAATGGATTTTGATTGGAATACTGGGTATCGTAAGTAGACCCTGACCAGAAAAACGTCCCCTCATCCTGCCGATACCAGGAGCTAAAGTTCGTCCCGGTAATGCTGGCCACATCTGCGGCGCGGGTGACGGTTGCGGTGGTGGTGGGGATGTAGCTGGTGGGGAAGGCCCCGACTTCTAGTTGGGCGCCCCAAATAAAGACATCTATGGCAGCATTTAATGAATTTCTAATAATTCCACAAGTTCTAAGTCCAGTGTTGGCTGATGTAGCAGTAAAAGTAAAACGTTGCCAATCAGAAGTTGCAGTAAAGTTAGAAGATGGTTGCGTTCCGTCTATGATTAGCCTAAAACCATTATTGCCGAGCCCGGCACTTTTCACATAAAAACTAATTGTGTATACGGTCCCAGACGTAAGCGTGACTGACTGTCTTACACCGCTTGTGCTGGTTCCTGAGTAGGTATCTGCAGTAATAGTGCCATCTGGAGCCGTAGTAGTATTGGTTGTGATACTTGCGTTATCTTTAGTCCAACCTGCATTATCAAACTCCTCACTCCGCACCAGCAAGTTCGTCCTCTGCTCCTCCACCAGCAGCCCCAAGCTTTCGCCGGTCGTGGGGTTGTGATCGAAGCGTGGTTCGTTGGTGGTTGCCGTCTTGATCAACCCAGCACTATCCGTAAACGTGCCGGAGCTAGCGCGGGTGAACGTGACCAGCGATGCGCCAGTTACTGCATCAACCAGGCTCTTGTTGTCAGCAAAACGCAGGTCAAGTGATGGCACTGCGCGGGCAGCAGTCCACAGAGAGTTTTGTACCCATGGGCCGGCCAATGCACCACCAGGCGCTACTGCTACCCGGAACGCTGCAGAGCCTCGCATCAGAGCCCAGCCTCCAGCAGATTCATGCGAATGCTTACCGTGCTGGCACTAACTGGGGTGTAGGCACCACGGGTTTCAAGCTCAGCGAAGAGCGTGGTACTGGCGGCACCTAGCTTGACCAGCCGACCGGGATAGTCGACTTGGGTGTAAAGGCTGCTGCCTAGGTCTTGAGGTGTTGGCAGGTCGATGAAGCCCATGTAGGTGTCACGCTCGCCGCTCACTAGGTCGAAGGCTGCGTTATCAGCGATGGCGGTAGGCGAGGCGCTGTACAGGTGCAAACGAAACGCACCCATACCAGATGGCACTGTGCTGTCGCTGAACACCAGCGAGATGCTCTGGATGATGACAAAGCCAGCAGTGGGACCAGCAGCGGTCAGGCTGATAATTGCGCTGCCACCCGTGTCCCCAACTACGTCGCCTGCGGTGTAGGCGGTGGTGTTAGAGGGGCGGGTGATGCTGGCGGTAGTGCGGTATGCGCCACCTGCTACAAGACTTGCATAGCTGCCATCAGACCTACGCTGTAGGCCGATGTCACCGCCGGCAGGAGAGATAAGATCAGGCATGATTAGCTCCGGCGGATTGCAAAGTTACCTGGTCCACTTATTCTAAGGCCTGTCAGGTAGCGCTCCATTAGCGGTGGCACCTTGTCAGCGCCAACTGCGCCATAGCCAACGTTAGGCGTTACGTCAAGGCTGCCGATCTTGACATTCTTGTAATCCTCCAATCCGCTAAGCCCTAGCGCATCAGTGTTGTTGTGCAGGAACACTGCCAGCACGGTCTGCGCATACTTGATTTGCGTTGGGACTTCGGTGTCGGTAAAATAGTCAGTTGTGATCCTGAACGGAAACCCAACCGCATAGGTATTGATGTAGGTGTCAGGCTTGCGCACGCCAGTACGCGGCCACTGCAATGATTGCGTATCAGTAGCCCTTGCGCCTAAGAACCGCTCGCGGTCTAATCGTTGCGTTGCCGTAAACAATGCACGGTTGCGGCTGTCGGTGTTGCCGGTGTTCCAATGCTGTACATCATCATCCTCGACAAAGCCATCAACTATCGCTTGCGCATCCGCTAGCGTCAGGTACGAGTTTGCGTTTGCGGCCCCTACTGTGGCCACGATCACTACTGCCATTGTCCGGCTCCGTTGGTATTAGTTTAGGCTCTGCAATAGAAAGAGAGGCCGCCTCCGCAGAAGCAGCCTCCCGATCACGCAGTCGCCGGAAGGCGAACAGTCCCATTAGCTAGCAGCGCCCTTGATGACTACAAAGCTAAGCACAATTGCTTGGCTTAGCGAGCCACCAGATACGTTGCGCACTGTGACTGCAAACGATCCCGCCGCGACCGCATTGGCCAAAACGGAATACGCGCCAGCAGTGCCGGCTGACGCATGGTTAACGATCACAACATCGGTTGCAGCTATAGAGCTGTTTGTGACGGTGAAAGAAACGTTTGTAGCATCAGCCAAAGCAGCAGCGTTCATGGTGATTGATCCTGAAGGGAAGTTCAGGGTTACACCAGTGCTTTTGCTAGTTGCTTGGGTGACAGCGCCACCAAGCCCAACTGGGTAGCCGATCGCATTGCCGGCTACGGTTTCAAAGATAGAAGCCATGATTAGTTACCTCAATCGAAGTTAGAGGTGTTTGTAGCCCGCACGATCCCAAGGTTCTTGAGTTCGTACACCT
>Ga0208555_1000070_pt1 | contig 23218 bp, 57 predicted proteins | sample Colrivmeta1449A3_FD_187629 | JGI IMG/M metagenome (GOLD analysis project Ga0208555, IMG submission 187629) | Estuarine microbial communities from the Columbia River estuary - metaG 1449A-3 (SPAdes) (version 2) | ecosystem: Environmental > Aquatic > Marine > Intertidal zone > Estuary | place...
ATATAGAATTGCAACAATGTAAAATTAAAATTAAAACAAATGACAAATAGTGAAAAAGCAATAGCACAATTATTCGGTGTATTATGTTCAATAATTAAAAGTGAACATACACCACAAATGACTAAACAAGCAACCATAAACACATTCCAACATTTGATTGGTGAGGATGGTAGTCCGTTTTTGGATGATGAGTTAATTAAATTATCAACCGCAATGGATATGGAAATGCAAAGTATAGTTAGACAATTAAATGGTGATAGAGTATTAAACGAAGTATTAACAAACAATATAAACTTAAATTAAAATGGGATTAGATATGTACGCTTTAGCTACAAAAGCAAAACCGGAAACGGATGTAGACTTTTCAACAAAGAACTTTGAACAAGATGAATTACACTATTGGAGAAAGCACCCTAACTTACATGGTTGGATGCAGAACTTATATGACGCAAAGGGTGGAACATCCGATACCTTTAATGGTGATTGTGTTGTATTGGATAGTGAAGATTTAGATAATTTAGAACAAGATATTAAGGATGGTAATTTGCCAGATACATCGGGTTTCTTTTTTGGTGAAAGTGATGACGCAGATGAAGATGACTTATTGTTCGTTAGTAAAGCAAGAGAAGCAATTAAAGAAGGTAAGACAGTTTATTACACAAGTTGGTGGTAAAATATAAGTTATGAAATTGACTATAAAGAATTATGAAAAACTATTCCGTAAAGAATGGGATGATAAAAACTACATTGAAGATATCATAGAAAATAAAGATGCATACTCAATTACTGTATGGAGAGGACATATGAGACAATTCATTGTGTTAGATAGGACACCAGTAGAAAATGGTTATTACACAATTGGAAAATGGAGTAACGAAGCATTTTGTGTAAGATATCCCTATTGGATAAAGCATGAGGACATAGTGAATATAAATAGTCTAATGGACAAACTTAAATTAATGACTGACGATTGGACACCAAAATTATTATAACATGAGAATTAAATCAACATTACCACCTATTTGTTTTGAGTCACCATTATCAGGTAAGAAATGGATTGTCTGCACGGGTGGTGAAAAAAGTAGTGGGTGGATAGAAGTAAAGAGATGGTATGGTTGGAATGAATTGGAAAAGATGTGGGATAAAATTGACTACATAAAACCAAAAGAGTTCAACAAAGTCAAAGTGAAAAAAGAATACAAAGTCAAAGGAAGTAAAGACAATGTATATAAGGTAGTAAATGATGAAGGGTTTTGGAGTTGCAGTTGTCCCGCACATGGGTTTAGTAGAGGACGTGATTGTAAACATATTATTCAAATAAAAAATAAAAAATAAAAGTTATGGGATGTTTTAGTTTTATATGTAAAGAGAGTGGATTGCCAGTTGCATCAGACTCTTTTAGTGGTGATGCAGTTAGATTGTATCTATTAAAAAATGGTAAGGTTATAGAGGAGATGAGAGGTCATTACGACTCTTATGGTAGAGTATTCAAAGATAAACAATGTGAGGACTCTTTTGAATGGAAAATGCATTGGAGTGATGTATGTGATATGATGTTTAATGATAACAAAGGTGATGGTATTGCCGTAGTATTAGAAAACCATTTTACAGGCAATATACCAACCGAACAAAGTGAAGGAGACCCCGACCAAGGATGGGGTGACTATAATGGTGGTGATGTAAAAATTAAAGACGCTATTCACATAGTATATTAAAATTAAAGTTATGAGTAAGACATATTTTAGTGAGTTCAAAAGTGATGTTGCAGTTGCAATACTAACCAAAGATGACTACCGATACGAAGTAATGAAACCACTATTTGAAATGTGTGGTTTTGGTTTAGCTGAGACAAGTTCGGGTTGTGTATTCATAGATGGTGAAGTGAAGTTAACCAAAGATGAATTGAGGTGGGTAGAAGCACATGAGTTAGCACACATAATGTTGAAACACACAAAGGATAGAAACGATAGTGATGAAAAAGCAGCTGATATGTTTTCAATCATATTACTATTAGATAAAGGATATGATAAAGCAGCACAATTAGTAAAGGATAAATTTGAAGAAAGACATAAAATAAAATTATAATGAGACGACCTAAAAACTTTGAAACAATAGATGCATCGGATTTTGAAATACATGGACATTCTTTTCATACTGACTTAGACCAATTGCAAAATAAAGAAAAAAGTAATTGGGTATGGGTATTTCCTAGTGGTGGAATATTAGGTGATTATGTAGTTCTATTTGAATTAAAATGGGAGCATGATTGTTATAGTATGAAAAAATGTGTATTAGGTGAAGGTAATACAGGGAATTATATATTTCAAGACAATTGGATATCAACAAAATGGATAAAAACAAAAGATGACTTTGTAAATCACATACAATCAACCATTGAAAAAGAAATGAGTGTAGGAACATTCGAAAATTAAATTATAAAACAAAAAAAAAATAACATGGCACAAACAGTAGCAACACAAATGAATGAATTTAGAAAATTAGATGATGGTCGCATCGTATTAGACGGATTAGTATGGTCTAACAATGCAGACAAAGCAATTGAAATAACTGACCCAGATAATGGATTTAAAGTTCTTAACATTAAATTAGATGGAGTAACATATTATCCAGTAGGATATGATAAAAGAAAAAAGAAATAATTATGGGACAATATTATAAGATAGTAAATATCAAAAAGAAACAATACATAAAACCTGACACATTTGGTGATGGTTCAAAGTTAATGGAATTTAGTATGTCCGCAAGTGGTGTATTGGCCGGTTTGGCAATATTACTTGCTGACGGAAATGGTAGAGGTGGTGGAGACTTACATAGTGAAAACGACATCGTAGGTAGTTGGGCGGGTGATAACATTGTTATTGCAGGTGATTACGCTGATACTGGTAAGTTTGTAAAAGAATCCGACCAAACCTTATATGAGGTAGCAAGTAATGAAGGTGAGGATATATCAATAAAAGTATTAGATGCACTTTGTGATGACCAATATTTCTTTTCGGAGTTTAGAAAGAGTAGAGCGGGTTGGATAAGTAATGGCGAAGTAGATGATTTGATTAAACGAAAATTAAAAGATAAAGGATTAACAGAAGTGAAAGAATTTACAATACCATCCTCAAAAGACCCAAATGTTACATACAAAGTAAAAAATGATAATGGTAATTGGGAATGTGATTGTCCGTCATACACATATACCGGCGGTAAAGAGTGTAAACATATTAGAGACGCTAAATTGATATAGTTATGAAATATTTTAAAAAGATAGTATTGGTATTACTTTATATATTGGGATTAGTGTTATTAACATTTTTACCAGCGTGTAATAAAGGTGAAACTATTTATAATACCGGTATAGACATTAGAAGTAATGTAACTAAAAGAGTTTGGGTATCATTACCAAAACCAAATATTGAATTGAGCATTGATACTAGATTATCAAAAGATATAAACGGATATTCATATTTTAAATTGTATTCAATAGATAAACAAAATTTTCATAGAATATCAGGTAATATATTAATAGATGGAAAAATTCCAAAACCGTCACAAGGTGCTAGTTGGGAAAGTAATTTATATTGGTGGATAAATAAAAATGATACAATAGTTAATGTAACTAAAACTTATTTAAATCAATTTAACGGCCAATTAACAATAATACAATTACCACCATTACTTTCTAATATGGATGCAATTGTGCCAACAATTAATTCAAATTCTCAAAGTGATATTTTAACTGGTGAAATAAATACTATCATAGCTCCCATATGGGAAATGAAAGGTGATACTATGATTGTTATGTGTAAAGTGAAATATTATTATCCATATGAAACTGATGGGATTTCTGAAAAATATAAATCGGATTCTATAATAAAAGTTCAAAAGATTATTTTGAAATAACAAATAATTAGTGTATATTTACTAAAAGAAAATAATTATGAGTAAGACAAATAATGAATTTATGAAACAACAATTGACAGGTTCTATTGGTGGAGACGAGGATTTTTTATACGAACAATACCTTGCACAAGAAAAAATGAACGAAGAATATTGGCAATGGAAAAGCGTTCAAAGTCATTCTATATTTCCAGATGAAGTTCAATATGACGATGAATATTATAAATCTAGTTATCTACCAACACCCGATGAAGAGGCAGAAAACTATAAACAAACAAAACAAAATGGACATACTTAGTGAAATAATTGAAATATCCGATGAAATGGTAAATAGTTTAGAAGAGGATGGATTCTTTGAGGAACATCAATTTATAGATAGAATACCATTAAAGAGAGCTCTACAAATTGCAATGCAAAGAAAGTGGGAGCAAGAAGATGATATGCTTCTAACTGACAAAGAATTTTTAGAAGTTTGTCAAAGTGTATCTAACAAATCAATAGGTAAAACGATTGAGGATTTGGTAGATAGAGGTGCATTGAATATGAGTGTAAATGAAGATGGTGAAATACTATATTCAGCAAACAAAGATTTTCAATTTGATAAAGATGAAGATGAATAATAACGCTTTAATAAATGAAGCATCCACTATATCTTTAAACATAAAAGATGGTTTAAAAGAACAGGGATTATTTGAAGATTACTCATTAATAAATGAAGACATTTTCTTAAAGCATTTAAATAAATTTATATTTGAAAAAATATCAAAAGAATCCGATATGTTAATAACATTGAGTGATGCTGATTTATTTAATATAATGGAAAGTGCTACAAAAGAAAGTATAGATGTGTTATTTGAAAAAAGTTTAAAAGAAAATTTATCTAAATTAGAAGAAATTTATGGAAAAGAAATTTTTAAAAACAGAGGAAGAACTAAAACAAATGAATGATAGTGATTTATTTGAATATTTAGATGCAAAAGCAGCATACTTAAAACAATATACATCACCATTAAGTAGTTATAAAACAAAAAAGTTTGCAAGTATTGGAGCAGCAATATCCAATACCGAATTTGACTACGATAGTGTAAAACAAATTGCAAAAGAGAACGAACAAAAAGGATACGAAAAATTTATAAAAGATAAAAACAAAAACAATGAATAGTAATTTCACAACGGATTTTAAGAAACAGGCAATATTTACTGCACAATCCTACGGAACAAAAACAACAGTAGAAGTTGACCATAGTGATTTGAGCTTAGATGAAGTTATGGATGCATTCCAAACTTTAATTATTGGTATGGGATATCACGAAAATTCATTTAAGAATTGGGTAATTGAAAGAGCTGAGGAATATATTGAAACCGATGCAGAGGACTTAAAAGAAAAGTTAGAAGCATGGAAATTTGAAGATGATGATAATGACATAAGACATCGTTATCTTAAAGATAGTGAGGGTTTTGAAAGTAATATAGATGCAGTAGAGGAAATGAGAAAATACGCTGAAGAGGAAATGGCAAAAGAAGCGGAAAGAAGAATGGATATCATAGGACAAAACGGAAATGAAGGATTGCATTATGATAATGATGAAGATGATATTATTGTTGGTGCAAGTGATGAAGAAGGAATTGATTGGGATTGCACCAAATATGATGGTGAAGGAAATCTTTGGGAAACCGATGAAGATACTGAAAGGTATTTAGCTACCGATGAAGATGAAGATGAATTTTCAAACGATGGTGGATTTGATGGTAACCCACATTTTGAATGGGATGATGAACCAGAAGATGATAATTTATTTGAAGGTGATGAGTGGAAACCAAATCAAAGATTAGTTGAAGCAAATGCACGATACAAAAGTGAAGTGAAACAAATGAATACTAAAAAGAAAAAAAACAAAAAATAATGGGATTCAATCATTGCTATCTTACAAATGTTGAGGACTTACAAAAATATTTAGATAATGTAGGTTTAGAAAAGTTTATTAAAACGTATCGTAGTTATGATGCATTAACAGGCCCAAGTGAATGTTTTGAATTTTTAGAAAATAAAATTAAAGAGAATGAAAAAGTTATTAGTAATAATGATATTGATGGTATCTTGCAAAAAGGAATTGATAATAACGCAAGTGAACAATCCAATTACACAAATAAATGATACATCAACAAATGTAAAATTTAAAGAATTTATATATAGTGAAAACGAAGTTAGAAAAATGGGAGTCGATGTAAGTGCTCCCATTTTATTTGACTATAATTCAAATGGCAAATATGATATAATTATTTGTAAAAAAGTTGGTATAAGAAATGGTAATAAGTATACCTATGATAGATTAAATCCAATAGTAATATTAGATAATAATCAAATCAAAGAAATAACTAATTTATGGAAAGGTGGCAGTTCGGTTACAACCGGTGATTTTAACGGAGATGGTTATATTGATATTGCAGAATTTGATAATGGGCCGGAATTTTATGATATAGACCCGTTGCCTACTAAAACTGATTTAGTTGTATGGTGGAATAGTAAAAACGGATTGACGGGAGACTCAGTTATTTTAGATAAAATTTTATGGAACTCATATGCGTTGGCATCCGGAGATTTGGATGGGGATAAAAAAACAGATTTAGTTAGAATGGATTTTCCTCATAATGACAATTATTTTAAATTTAATGGAAAATCATTTGATAAATTACCTATAAATAATTTACCGAATGTAACAAACTCTGGTTTGTTTTTTTCCGATTTGGATGGTGATAGTAGTATGGATGCAATTACATCCGCATATGGTTCACCTAATATTATTTGGAATTTTTTAAACAATAAACAAAAAACAATATTATCAATACCAAAAGGACTTGGTGTAAATAATACAATCGCAGGTGATTTTGATAATGATGGATTTAAAGATATTATTTTTGTATGTCAGAAAGAAAATGTAGCAGGAGAAGTTTTTGAAAATAAACACTATTATCTTTATTACAAAAATAATGGTAAAAATAATTATGAATTGACAATGGACATTTTACCTGAATCGGTATCATATCAACAGGCAAATAATCCATTGTATGTAATTAAAGATATTGACGGAGATGGTGATTTGGATTTTTATAATGTGAATAGTGATTTGAATGCATTTTTTATTAACAACAAAGGAGTATTTAAAAGAGTAAATAAATTTGGTTATGTCATACAATAAGTTTAGATGGTGGACAAAGGGTAGACCGAACAGACCACTTAAAGCAGATGCACCTTTATTATTGAAAATAAGGAATGGTGACTTTGACTATTCATATATGTTTAGTGAAGCAATTGAAATGAGAGAAACGCAACACAAAGTTTACCAACAAGCGTATGATAATTATGGTGGAACGGATGAAAGGAATAGAATACAGGCTGCGTTGGAAGCATCACAAATGAAACGAGTTAAAGCTTTGAAGTTAGAATTTGAAGCAAACAAAGATGAGCAGATGTTATTGTGGAAATTACGAAGTGAACTTACAAAAGAATTCGGTAAAGATTTGTGGGATAAAGCAATGGAACGAAGTCGAGGTAAAGGAACATTGGAAGATTTGTATATGTGGTATAAAAAACAATGTAAAATTGGCACAACAAAAAGTGAAATAGATATTCAATTAAAAAGAAAGAATACATATTTATCATAGATGAAAGACTCACCAATAATATTACACATTGATTTAGGAAATCAGTCGGTTTCTAAATGGTTAGAACAAAATAGATATATTATTTTTTCGGAGTTAGTAAGATATACTGAACGATTGATAAAAGAAAATCTAAATACTATTCAAGCTATAATGGTATCAAATTTATCCGATAATATTGTATTCATAATTAAAAAAGAAAGTGCAAAATTAACATTAGATAAATCTATGGAATATTTTTTATCAATAGAAGAATACGAACAATGTGCTAAAATTCGTGATTTGTATATACTTATTGAAAATCTAAAAAATGAAACAAAAGATATTAAAATTAGTAAATCTAATCAAAGAGGACTTAAAGGCAATAGATAAAGATGGTGTATCACATCCATTGATTGATAATGTTTATGAAACTTTGGAATTGATTGAAGATGAAATTTACGAAGATGATGCACAAGCAGATGCATTGTCATTTGAAGATGAGGATTATTAAAACAAAACAAAATGAATAGGTTATTATTGGGTATCATTTATGGTATCTTTGGGCAGGTATTGTCTTTTTTACAATTGCAAGGAAGTATAAAGTATGGATGGTTTCAAAAATATCCAATTATAGTTTTATTAAGTGCATTACCAACAACATGGATTTATATTAAATCAGTAGAACATTTAGTTGAATGGAGTGACGGTCAATTGTGGCCAAGTAGATTAATTGGATTTGGTATTGGTATTATTGTATTTGTTGGTTTAAGTATGATTTTATTCAAAGAACCATTGACACTAAAAACATTAACGTGTTTAATGTTAGCGGCAAGTATTTTATTAGTTCAAATATTTTGGAAATGATAAGAAAATTAGAGACGGCTAAAGTTGGTGAGGACTTATACGAAATAGTAAAGAGGTTACCAATACAAAAGTTTAGTAGAGAAATAACCGGTGAATATGCAGATACATTAAAACAATACTATGGTGTTGAAAAAATATTGAAATTTAATCAAACAATGGAATATTTATTTGTGAATAAGATTGAGGACTTAGAAATAATACCATGAGAAAAATAGAATCGGTTTCGGTAAATAATTTTTTAGAATTAAAAAAAGAATTAACAAATTCATTAGAATTTTTAGATAAAAACTTTAAAAAAAGAGAAAATAATCCAGAGTGTATTAGAATATATGATTTATTAGATACCGATACATCCTCTTTAAAAGAATTTGATTTATTTAAACAATCTATTTTAAATAAATTTGAACTTACACATTTACAAATAGTAATATATTGTCCGTTTTCATTGACAGGATTTCATATAGACGGAATGGTTAACAGGTATATTATTCCAATAAATTCAAGTGAAAATTCTATAAACTTGGAAGCAGATATCACACATACCATCCCACGTCTAAATGATTATAATGAATATTTACAAGAATATTCTAATGATTTTAAATCGGTAACGAGTATTCAGCAATTACATTTAGAGGGTTGGTTTAAAGATTTTTCACCAAATAATAAAATTTATAGACTGGCTGAAAATGAATGTTGGGAGATAGGTCAAAATCCACATACTCACATTAACATATCATTCTACCATAGAATCATAATTGTATTTGATACAAAAAAACGAATAAATGAAAACTAAATTATTTGACCCTGTATGGGTACCTGGTGTTCCTTCTGCCGAAAATCTAAAAGAAAGGTTAAATAATCATTCTCAATTTCAAAAACTAACATACGATACCATTGATGAGTTAGAGCAGAAAATAAAAAAAATGGGATTTGTAGATGTTTCCGAACTTTTACTTTGGGATGAAACCGAAACACATAAAATTTATATTTTTAAATTTAATAAAAACGAATCTGGTAATTTAATAAAAATATTTTTTTTACAACTTAATAGAAATAATATACATAATAAAAAAATTATATTTATAAATCCAACTGAAACCTGTGCTAGTGATTTTGAAGATATTTACACCAATGATAATTATACATTTGTTATACCTTATATGTGGCATGAAGTCGGTACTAGATTGTATAGTAAATCAATGTATGATGGGTTGGTAGTATATCAATGGGAGAAATTTCAAAAAATTTTACAACAAAATTATAGGCCGTTTTTATTATCACATTTGGTAAGGAGAGGACATGCACGAAGATATGATTTCTTTAAAAAAATGCACTCATTTCAAAATAAAAACTTTTTAGTTAATTATTTTAATGCTAATTTAACAGCAAAAGGTGAACGAGATGAAACAAAAGAATTAGAATTTTATGAAAGGGATGGTATTCAATTTCCATATTCCTCACATGAAGTTGTTGAACCTGTAAAATTTCATGCACAATTTAGTGGAAGTCAATTTATGTTTACTAATATATGTTTATTGAGTATGTCTAAATTCAATTTAGTTGTTGAATCAAATACCGGAACCGCTGGTGTGTTTACTGAAAAAAGTTTATTCCCTTTCATAACAAAAACAATTCCTATTTTAGTAAATGGAATAAATCATATTAACTTTTTAGAAAAAATGGGATTTCATACATTTGTCGATGAGTTAGGAATTAGAGAAGCTCAATATAATTCATATAATCCTGGTAATGAAAATAATGATGTATATTATAAACCCTATTTTGATTTGTTGGACAGAATAAACAATGGTGAATTTGATAATTTTTATGAAACACAATTGGATAAATTAGAACATAATTATAAACTTGCATTGGATATTCAGGCAGGTAATTTTGAATATTAGTATTATGGCTGAAGTAATAAGAATGCCCAGATTAACTGATACAATGGAGCATGGTATAATTTTACAATGGTATAAACAAATCGGAGACCAAATAAAAGTTGATGACCCAATTGTTGAAATAGAAACCGATAAGGCAGCAATGGATTTGGATAGTTATTGGAAAGGGTATTTGTTATATCAGGGAGGTCAAAATGGAAATGAAATAAATGTAAACGATATATTGTGTATCATTGGTGAACAAAACGAAAATATAAATGATTTATTTAGATAGTAAAGAATCCGTAAAGATAGCAATTGATAATGATATTTTAAAAAATAAAAGAGTATTAATTGTATTTGGTGATAGTTGGACAAATAATACTTACTTACAAAATTATAGAACTTATCCTAAAAAAACTTGGTCATATCAATTAGCAGAGAAATTAAACTACCATGTGGTTTTAAATATTTCTTGGGATGGTGGCTCGAATGTTGAAATATTTGAACAATGTTTATTAACGATGTCGTTATATGAAGATTACGAATTTAATAAATGTAAAATAAAAGAATTGGGATGTGTTGATATAAAAGTGATAATAGGGTGGTCATCACAAATAAGAGATTTCAGTCCGATACATAAAATATTTAGACCATTTAATGTTACAAATATACCTTATGTCAGTTTTGGAGAGGAAAGTGTTTTATCAAAAACTTATTTTAAATTTATAGATAAAATAATGAGAAAAGAGTTGTATCAATATACGACGCAGGTTCAAATAATTTTATTACAAGAATATTTTAAAAATCATAATATTGATTTCTATTCTTTTATGGCATTCACACCGTTGGTTGAAAATGAATTACAAAATACCGAATGGGATTTAAGAGAACATATCGATAGTCATAAATTTTATGGATTGTATTCGGATATTAATAGTATGGCTCAAAAATTAAATAGTTTAATCAATTCGGATATAAAAAATGAATTTGTATTTGACCAACCCCATTACAATAATACAAATTTTATTTCAATATTTTCTAAATTCTTTAATAAGAAAAAAGAATACAAAGATTTTTTAGAATTACAAAATAAATTAAAAATAAAAAGTGATTATCATATAGAAGATGGACACCCGAATGAATTGGGATTAAAAGTCATATGTAATGAATTATTTCAAATGATTGATACTTATTCTTATAAAAATTTAATATGACAAAGAGAGAAACCAAATCCGCTAATCGTAAAACAATGGCCAACAAAACGAGAAGTGAACAATTAAAAAAGAAAAATTATCGTAAACATACATAAAATTCTTGCATGCCATGTGAAATGGGATGTCTCTTAATTGAGGTGTCCCATTTTTATTTGGTAATATCAAAAATTTGTTGTATATTTAAGTATTAAAAAGAAGTTATGTTAGATAAGTTAGTAGACCTATTAGTTAGGTTTGGTATGGATATGTTACCATTTGTTATTATAGAACAATGGAATGGTGCAGTTCAATTAAGATGTGGAAAATTTATAAAAGTATTATCTCCTGGTATTCATTTTAAGATACCATTTTTTGATTCGGTTATTGAATGTCCTGTTATTACTCAATCAGTCAATTTGCCCTCACAAACCCTAACTACATTAGACGAACAAAGTATTGTATTAAAATCAATTATCAGATACAAAGTAAGTAACATACAAACTTATTTATTAGGAGTGATGCACGCAAACGATGTTCTAATTGATACGACGCAGGGTATAATTAGAGACGTGGTTGAAATGACAACATGGCCTGGATTAGTGGATGTAAATTCACAAATAACAAATGAAGTTAAAGAATATGTAGTTAGGTGGGGTATTGAAATTGAAGCAGTAACAATAACAGATTTGGGATTAGTAAAAAGTTTCCGTATATTTGGAGACGAAGCACACAAAACAACAATATTACCAACCGATATATAATGGATAAAAGATACGCAAAACAAATAATAGAATGGGCAGAGGATGCAAAAGAAACCTTAACCATTCGTAAAGAAATTATAATAGATGAAAATGTTACCGATGAAAAATTAGGTAATATTATTCGTATGATGTATAAGGCAAAAGTGGAAACACAAAATGAAACAATTTTAAAAACAAAACAAAATTTAGAAAAATGAAAAAATGGGAAATAGCAAACAATAGAACACAAATAAATAAAGATATAGTAAATATACTACCTTTTATTAAAGTATGGTATAGTAAAAATTACTTTTTTGAAACAGGAGTATTTACGCCAGCATTTGGAATAGCAATTAGTTGGTTAAAGTGGAATTACTATTTAACAATTCAACAAGGATATAAAAAATAATGAAATCGGAAAAACTTATGGCACTTTACAAACGAAAAAAAGAATTGCAAGAGCAAATCATTTATTGGGAGAAATTTCAGGGAGTGAATTGGTTAGGTAAATGGGGCAGAAGTGTTAGGTTAGAAGTATTAAAAGAAAAGTTTGCAAAGATAGAAAAACAAATAACAAAATCAAAAAATAAATAAGTTATGGAATTAATTATAACATTAATAGTATTGATTATAATATGGTGTATTGCATTTATGGTAGGTAATAAACAAGGCACAAACCAATTAATCAATCAAATTAAAAAGGATGGTGGGTATTATGATATGGAATATACATCATCGGTATATCCAATTTTAGACCCAACAAGTTCATTAAACGAAGTACCCAAAGAATTATTAATGGGTGGTGATATTGAAAGGACACTACATATTGCCGGTATCAAAGAAGCAACACCTGCGAAAATAACAGAATGGGAAAATGAAAGGAGAGCAAAAGTTGAAACTAAAACTGAATTATCTATGGATAGTTTATTGAGTAAGTTAAATAAAACGGACTTACAAATTAAAGCAGGTATAATAGAAAATACGGATAAAACAGGAGCTGATATTAAAATTGAAGTGAAAGAAATTGACCCGATTGAAGAATTGAAATTGAAAACGGATGCTGCAAGAAAACAACATGAAAGGGAAAGGCAGGAACGAATTAAAATTGACTTTGATGCATTAAATTTTAGTAGAATATCCAATGAAGCTAGAAAACAAATAACTGAAATAGTAAAGCAGGATTTGGAAAATAAAATAAAACAAATTGAAAAAAATACTCCTGAAATAAATGAAGATACAAAATCGGAAGGGGATTTTATGTATAATTGGATAAGAGAAAAAAGTGGAAAAAAAGACCCCGTATCTAAAAAAAGAAAACCCAAAACTACAAAAGAGTGGGAGGATGAATTTGATATTGGAGGAAATTCGTAATATATGAAATGGATATTAATTTTATTACTACCATTTTCAATATCAGCACAAACATACGATACTACCTGTCAAATGATTTATTATCAAAAGAGTTTAATAAAGAAAGGTAAAGTTGAATTGTATGGTTACACATCATATGATTTGTGGTGGGCAGATGAAAGTGGAATGGGTATAACAATAACAATACCTAATAAAAGAAAAAAGAAAAAACATAAACATTGAGTTGGACTTGCAGATATTGTGGTAAAGATACATCGGATATCGATTATGATTATTTGGATGGATACGACCATTTATCATGTGCACTAAATAATAACAAAATGAAAATAACAAATTTGAAAATAAGTAATCCTGAAAAGATTAACACAAAGAATCTATGTTTAGATAAGTCAACGATTGATATAAACTATATGGGACGCAAACATAAAACAAAAGATTATGGAAATGTCGGATGTACCTTTTATGAATTTATAGCTACAAAAGATTACAATAGTCAATCTACTATATTTCAAATAGAGGATGAGATAAAAAACAACAAAGTTGAAGTTACCATATTAAAATCTGGTAAGATGACGATTGATGAATTTTCTATTGAATTGATAAAAGATAGGAGTAAGTTGATAAACAAAATGATTGAGTGGGTAAACGAAAAAGTATCTTAATATGAAAATAAAAGGTTGGGAAAAAATAAGTGGATATACATACAAAGGATATACAATTGTTAATCCAATACATAATGCACATGAAACAAAGTATGAAGCAACTATATTAAATTTGAATTTGCCACAAAAACCAAAATGGGAATTGCATGTATTAACACCTGCACATAAATTCAAACAAGATAATCATTTTAGTATTACTATGTGGGATGACCAGAATTTTCTTACAAGACGGCAAATAACAATTCAAAGAATGAGGTCTATTTCAAATTTCAGAAATGAATTTGAGGAAATGGTTGACGAGTTATTGAAAATACAATTAATATCGGCACCACGTATTAGTTCTTTAAATAGTGGAATATCCAACCATGTAAATAATAGTGGGACTACGATACCATATGGACAGCTGATTCAAAGTATAAAAAATTTAAATACAATTAACTAACAATGCTAACAATAAATAATTTAAACAAAATAGTTAGATACCCAATAGGATATTCCTTTCGTGTGAAGTCAATGGTTTGTGGGCATACAAATTATCATATCAGTTTAATAGATGGCAAAGGTCAATGTAGAGACTTAAAACTTAATCGTATGAAAGGTAGACGAGATAAATACACACTATCACACGGCAACCATTTTTTATATTTGAAATTTTCAGACATACACAATTTAGATTTTTTTTGTAAACAATTAAAAAGATTGATATGTTAAAAATAAAAAACATACAAACAATAATAGGACAAGAATATAACGAAGTCTTTAATATTATTGGAGTTAAAGAACATAAAGACCACTACGAATTTACATTAGGATATGATGCTACTATAAAACCGGCAGTAGAAACAATATTACTACATAGAAAGCAAACCGATAACGGGATGTATATAATGGAGTATAACAATAAAACCCTTTGGTTAAATACGAATGAGTTTGATACTACGGACAAAATTATCATTTGCATGCAGACTATCTAATTTGGTAAAGTGAAAAATTTGTCGTATATTTACTATATGAGTATAGGATATGCATGTATTAACCTTTCATTAGGTAAAAAGATTACAACGAATAGAACAATGGTTAAACGAACTTTCATAGCAAAGGGAGTTGACTATGTATCGGATTTGGTATTGCAGAATGTTGCAGACCTCGAACGAATTATAGACTGGAACGAACAAAACGGAATTAAAATGTATCGCATGAGTAGTGAGATGTTTCCGTGGGCAACTGAATATGAATTTACTGAATTAAAAGATTGGAACGAAATACAAAAGATACTACAAAGATGTGGTGAAAAGGCAACAATGTATAAACAAAGATTATCATTTCACCCCGGTCCGTTTAATGTATTAGTATCACCAAAAGAAAATGTGGTATTGAATACAATTAAAGATTTAGAAGTGCACGGCAGAATTATGGACGCAATGGAATTATCTAAAACACCTTACAACAAAATTAATATACATTGCAACGGAGTTTATGGTGACAAGATTGCAGCAATGGATAGGTTTTGTACTAACTTTGACAAACTATCTAATTCAGTTAAGACAAGACTAACAATTGAAAATGATGACAAAGCAAGTATGTATTCAGTTAAAGACTTAATGTATATTCATAGTAAGATTAACATACCTATTGTATTTGATTATCACCACCACACATTTAACACAGGAGATTTGAGTGAACGAGATGCATTGGCATTAGCAATTACAACGTGGCCGAAAGGTATAACACCGGCAGTTCATTATTCCGAAAGTAAATCATTACATGAAAACAATACAAAAATTAAAGCACAAGCACATTCCGATTATATTACAACCCTCCCCGATACATACGACATGGGTGTGGACATTATGGTTGAAGCAAAACAAAAAGATTTAGCAATATTAAAATTTATATAAAATGAAAAACTTAATTATAATAGGACACCCCGATAAAAAGAGTTTCTGCTACAATGGTATTAAAAAAACTATTGAAGGGTTTTTAAAACAAAATAAAGAGGAAACGTGTGTAATTGATTTATACAAAGAAAATATAACATTTGAATTTTCAAAAGATACAATCAAAAGATACAAAGAGTTAATAACATGGGCAGATAGGATTTATATTATATCTCCCGTATGGTGGTTTAGATGCACACCTGCAATGGAGGCATTCTTTGACCAAATATTTACGCCGGGGTTTGCATATAAGTTTACACCCGTTACAAAAGTGTATGGATATCCGACACCTTTATTGAGTGATAAAAAAGTTAGAACTTATTTGACACATGGAGCACCTGCATTGCCCGTATTAACAATGTATTTTAATTCAGTTAAATTGAGGTTGGTTATGGGAGTTTATTCTTTTGTATTTGGTTGGTTTAAAACAAAGACTAGACAATTTTGGAGTGTGCCGTTTGTTTCACAAAATGAAAGGTTGGTATATTTAGAGAAAGTAAAAGAGGATATTAAAAGGGATTTAAAAAAATAAAAATTATGAAATTAGAAGAATGGAAAACTCTATCCCAAGAAGAAAAACAAAAGTTTTGGGAAAATGAAAAAAACAAATTAGAAGCTGAGAAATTAAAATTAGCTGAAGCAATGGAGTTGGCTAAAGAAGATTAAAACTAAAATTGACTAGTATGAAAATAATATACATGCAAAGGACAATTGAAATGATTGTTAAAAATGAAATTGAATTGTCAGCAGATAGTTTACTCAATACAAAACCGACAAGAGTTGAAACACACAAAGAACAAAACTATTTAGTATATGAGTTTGACAATAACGAACTATAAGAAATTAGAAAGTTGGTCACATAATTATAAAGAGTTTATGATAGGTGAGGTAACCGAAAACCAAAATGAATATTGTTTTAGAGTGGGATATAACGGCATACCTTATACAATAAAGATATTTAGACAGGGAACAATAACAAAAGAATATGAAGTAGTATTAAGGGATGGAGCAGATATTACACAATACGGCAGAGAATGGATAGCAGGTAGAAAATTAAAATCATTAGAACTAACTGCATTAATATTTGAAGCATTGATAGTAAGATTTAAACCAAAAGCACAAACACAAACGAATAACAATATAAACTATTTTCCCTCTTAATAACAAAGGGCGGGGGTTGGGGGCAAGTCGAATTAGGAAAATTTTTTTGATAGTCATGCAAAACATAAAACAAAGTTGAATAACAATATAAAACAAAATAAAATGGAAAGGTTAAAAAGGATTTGGAATGTAGTATGTGTGCCAACGGCATTTTTCTTAGGAGCATTAAATATGTGGATAGGTGAAACGGCAGTAGGTTGTTTATTTATTCTATTTGCGACAAACGAAACTATAAACAATAAAACAATATAGTATGAGAGTAGAATTTGGAATGAGTGTATTTAGTAAACGAGAAACACTATTAGGATTAGAAATTACAACGCACAATGGAGTGAGTGTAAAGGATGGCGAGTTATGTAGTGAACGAGTAGTGGAATTTAGTATTGGAATTTGCTTTGCGATATTCACAATAGGTTTCGTTACATTGGGTAATAAGATTGAAACGCCGGATAATGTATTGAAAGCAATGAAGGCATTTGAAAGTGAATTAGAAAAGTAATATGCAACATCTAAAACTATATCCCGATACAATAGGATTGACATATAGACCGACTTGCGTAATATACAAAGGTAAAAGGTATGACGCACCCGTATTCCTTACTACATTGCAGAGTGTGGATTATATTGTAAACCTATTGAGAACGGGTGAGTGGAAAAACTAAAACAAATTTGAAAAGTAAGATAAAATAAATTCAGCAAGGAATGATTAAGATAGTAGTATTAATAGTAGTAGGTATAACACTTATAGTAAGTAGTATAATAGAATGGAATAAGGATATAAAGAGAATAAAAGAATTAGAGAATAGGTTAGAACAATACTATAAGGAAAGGGAAAAAAGATTAAAGGATAAAAATATGCTATAAGATATGTTAACAATAGAAAACAAACATACACTAATCAATCAAAGAATAGTATTGAATGTAATAAGACCTGATTTAAGGGGAACTTACTTTGTATATAATATTTGGGATGGTTGGGGTGATACTCGTTACGATATACACATGCGACATATAAACAAATTGCATAGTGATGTGGAATTGGTACTATTAAGGGTTAAAACGGGTAAGGGTTACACACTTTGTAATAAGAATAAACCAAAGAATAGTATGTTATTGAGTAGTGAACAAATAAAACATAAACAAACATTTTTAAAAGCTATTGAAGTAGTAATGATAATGAAGTAATATGAATGTAAGTATAAACGATATTAAAGAAATAGAAACCCAATTAAGTATAACACTAACGGATTTGCAAAGGGATAAGATACTTAATGAATACAATACTATAATAGGGGATAGGGCAGAAAGTTGGGATGAGTTAATAGAACTTTTAATCGTAAAACAAGCTACAATCCAAATACTAAAAGATAAAAATAAGTAAGTATGAATAATAACGAACTAAAAACAAAAGATATAGTAGAGGGTATAACCTTTATATTAATGTGTATTGCGATAATAGGTATGGTATGTGTATTATATGAAGTGAATGAATTAAAAGGATTGAGTAAGGGTGCAAGTAATTTTAGGAGTATAGCAAATCAAAAATAGAATGATAATAAGAATAATGATACTAATGTGGATTGCATGGATGGTTGCAAGACATATAGATAAAAAAAGATAGTATGAGTAATAAACATCAAATAAAAAATATATTCCTTATACACAATCTAATAAACGGAATAAAACAAAAAGGATTTGCAAGTCGTGCAACATACATCTACTTGAAAAAATTATATAGTAAATAAGATAGTTGGTATATCAATCAATACTATATCAAAATAAATAATGTAGTGTTAATTTGTGGGTAAAAGTGGTAATTTGTGTTAAAGAGTGGTAAAATGTTTATGTATCAAATTAAAATCGTTACATACTTACACACTACAAAGAAAACAAAACACTATAAAAGTATATCAGGGAATGAATTTATATCCCACCCTTGCGTTCTGCGAAACAATTTTTTTTCCTGAGTAGAAAATATCTGCGATAAAATAAATTCGGTGAGTGGTCTGTAACCCTTTGCCTGTATGGATTGCCGGTCATGCGCAGTCTAACTATTAAGATACGAAAAATTATTGACATTGCCAAATCCTTACTGGCATTGAGTTTCATCTAACATATCAATTGATTCATTAGAAATTATTTAAGTCAACGTGGACTCGAAATAAATAATCTTTAAAATATACTGGATTCATTAGAAATTTACTAAATGCATAACTCATTGATAATCAATGTGCCGGCGTAAAGCACTGGTAATCAACGCATTAGGAATCAAAAATTCTTTATTGAGTATCAACCAGTTACATATATTATTTTTTGTTATGCCCGTAACTCGTTGATAATCAATAATAAATCTTTTCAAAATATTTGGTAGATTCGGGATATTGTCGTATCTTAGTGTATTGAGTTGAAAGTATAACTCCTCACATAGTAAAAAATTATAATATGAATAGTAGAATGACAAACGAATTTACCGAAACCGCTTTTAATACATCTCGTAATGAGAGACCTATTTATAGGAATTTTGCTGCGAGTAAAATGTCTCAATCGGTTAAACCAAAATCAATGGTTGAATTTACTGACTTTATGGGTCGTAAACATATCGTTGCGGTTCGCAATAATACCGAATTGAAAAAACAAATGAAGTTTTTTGGTATGTTGAAAAAAGAAGCTACTACGATTAAACAAATTATCTCGCAATATCCTATCAAATTGGGTAAGGTTGAAAAACGTTTTATCGCAGAGTGTAAAAGAGAATTAAAACAATTCGGTTTAACGAAAAAAGCTATTGATATAGTGTTAGGATAATCTAACACTATTTTCGTTTAAAGTAATTAAGTAAAGTAAAAATAAGAATATGAAAAGTAAAGTAAACACAAAGTCTCTATATGAGATTAAGAAAGTCAAAAGAGTTATGAGAATGAAGTCCGAAGGATTTGAACCTACATCTTTTGAAGTATATAAAGTATCAGGTCCTAATAAATTTAGGAAATACTTTGTAAGTCGTAAAGACGCTAAGTCATTCATTGATGGGTATACCGATACCAAAATGACGATAGGAATAGTAAAAAACATTATGAACGAAATTAAAATGAAATAGTATGTATAACGAAAACGAAATAACACTAACAATGACTAAGAAACAATTAAAGTCAGTTGTATCATTGATGGGTATCGCATTAGAAACCGATTGTAAACCAATGAATGATATGAGTAACAAAAAATTAGAAAATCTATCAATACTATATCAAGTCTTAAAGGATATGTCAAAACAAGCAAAATAATATGATAACAATAGGAGAATTTTTAGTAATATCAATCGTATCAATTTTAGTATACGCATTAGTCAAAACAATAATACAAACCATTAAAACAAAGTAATATGAATAACATACCAACACATAACCCACATACATTTGACGGATTCGATTCACCTCGTGATATTTGGGAAGAGAAAGTAGGATATGATTCTGCGAATAAGAAAATGATTGCAAAGGTATATAAACACTTATACAATGTAATGGAGTTCACAACGAAACCATCGTGGGTAAAGATAATTACCGAAATGTTAATCGAAGATAATAAATTGGGTAAGGTAAGTCTTAACGGATACTATTCAACCATACGCACTAACTTAAAAGACATTGGAGTAATACAATACAACGGACGTAAGGGATTGAGTAAAGGGCCCAATTGGGATAGGTTCTTTGGTAACGAAGATTGGAGTTGGTTTATAACTAACACAAATAGTGGTGGGTATGGCACGATTGTAAAATAATAAAATTAATTAGTATGAATAGAAAAAAACGAAACGATAGAAACCACATAGTATATGAAATAGTCAATACTGAAAATGGTAAGAGTTATATTGGTATTACTGCCGCAATAGGTAGACGCTTCCACTACTCTGCTAAATTAAGATTACAAAAACATTTCAGTCGAGCTCGTAAAGAGAATAAGAATTGGGCACTTTACAATGATATGAGAGAGTACGCACAAGAAGTATACGACTTATTCATCGTTAAAGTAATAAGAGGTAAAGCTGCCGCACACCAATACGAAACAAAGCAATTGCAAAAGTTTCATTATGAATTAAATAGTACACATTAATATGCAAAGGTCAATACCCTGGTATCCATTCAACGAAGTAATTAAAAACATTAAAAGATAATAGTATGAGTAAGAGTAAAGTAAAAGAAATTAAGTTAGGTAAGAGAGGTTATAAAGCCATAGTAAAGAATAAGAAATTCAACTTTGGTGATGGCAAGCACATCTATGAAGTGATTGAGTTATCAGGTCCCAAGATGGACAAGCCACGTATCTTTGTCGACGAGGAAAGTGTACGCAAGTATGTAGGTGATATCGAAGTGGAAATGAAAATGGATAAGTTAGAGAATAGCTTAATCAAAAATGTATTAAGTAAGAAGGATAAAAAAGAAGTCCTTGCGTCTAAAGAGTTAAGTGATATGATACCAGCATTAGAGGTATTAGTCGATGCTAACTTTAGAGACAATAACGCAAAGAGACCAGAAGATACGGATAAATAAAAACATTGTCGGCGTGGGGTATATATTTTTCATACTTTACCTCATGTCCGATACAATATTAGATTTGGTAATGTCAAAAATTTGTCGTATATTACATATAACAAAGACATTAACAATAAAGATACAAGCGAAGCTGAGGTAAAAGGAACCCGCCTCAATGGAGCTTGAACAATTAATAATTAAAGGGAACCAAAAAAACAACATGGCTAAGAAAATTAGTACAAAGGTGAATTATCAGGTAACAGAATTAGTAAACAACTTAAACGAAGCGGCAACGACTCAAAGTGAACAAAAAAAGAGAGATTTCTTTACCACTAAGGCGTTATACAATGCTAAAAGATTATCATCAATCTTATCAACTGCGAAAGTAGGTGCTATGGCATTAGTGTTAACTATTGGTATGGTAGCATGTTCTGCTCCTGCAACTGAAGTTAAGGCTGATTCAACTGAAGCATCTGCTCCAGTAAGTGCTGATACAACTGCAACGCAAGTAGTAGATACTGCATCAGTAGTAAAATAATTTAGCACGAGGTTGTAAAGATTCCATAGCAATATGGTTGTAAAGATTCCTCGTCCTAATGAAGCGGTGAAGGTGTAATGGTATCCACACGGACGTAAAGCCCGCGGGTAGCACGATAGTCTTCCAGATTATAAGATGTAGTTCAATTCTACATCACCGCTCTATATATCAAAAGCATATTGGTTACTTTACAAATAGGTTATTCTCCGATTTACTTTACAAAGAAAGCTTTGATATTCTTTAAAGTGGCATCCCAATAGTGCCACTTTTTTTATAACCAAAACAATAGGATGATTTATTTAAACACAAAGGTTGAAAGTTTAGAGAGAAAGCATGCCGTAGCGATAGCAAATATGGCATTGCGATGGTGCCGGAAGCATATGGGTACAAATAAAAGAAAGAAGTACGAACCAATATGGTCAGTACGCATAGGGTGGGATAGTGATTGTGGTGAATATGATGCAACGGATAATGAAGTACATATATACTATAACAACTGTTACGATGTAAGAGAGTTGATAGGTACTTGCATACACGAATGGACACACCAACTACAACCGATATTAACAAAGTACGATAAGTACCCAGGTACATATAGTAGAAACCCATACGAGAGGCAAGCAAGACGAAACGAAGATAAATATTTAAGACCGTGCTGGTCACACATAAAACAAAAATCAAAATGGATTACGCAATACACAAACTTAAACAAGACGAGATAGTATTAATGAAGAAGATTAAATCATTGCAAGACGGTAAACCTAAATGGGCAGCGTCAAAGCAGTTAGATGA
>Ga0208555_1000122_pt1 | contig 16926 bp, 22 predicted proteins | sample Colrivmeta1449A3_FD_187629 | JGI IMG/M metagenome (GOLD analysis project Ga0208555, IMG submission 187629) | Estuarine microbial communities from the Columbia River estuary - metaG 1449A-3 (SPAdes) (version 2) | ecosystem: Environmental > Aquatic > Marine > Intertidal zone > Estuary | place...
CGCATCCGTGAGAGTTCATCTAGGTCGCCACCAGCCAGAAAATAATGCAAATTCTTTAGCTGCGGGTAGACAATGATCTCTGTCAATACCACCGAGTCCTTGGCTGGCCACAGCTGCAATCTGTGATCCTCGACCATCTCAGCGACATCGTCAAAATTATGTGTGCCTCCACTGTATTCTAAGGCAGCCTCCACATGATGGCGTAGCCTCTCCAAATGTTCTTGGTCGCTCATCGCTTACCAGCTGGCACAGCATCAAGCCTCATCACCCCGACACGCCAGTCAGCCAAAGTGTTGCCAGTGACCCTCATATTGACTTGGCGCCCAGAAAACCTCACTGAAGTTGGGTTGGCTGCCGTGTATGGTCCAAATGACGATTGAGTGCCAGTCGGGTAATTGCGGGTTTTAAATGAAACCACGGCCTCACCTAAAGTCTGCTCATCGGGAATGACCTGACGCACCGACATGATGTTGTCGCCATTGCCCAATTGGACTGGTCCACTTTCAGCATATAGGCTGGCGCTGTCATAGTTAAAACCGACCTCATGCTCATAGATGTAGCCATCGGTTGAAACCATCAGAGGATAGGTAAACACACCGGCATCGACCCCAGCAGTTCTGGCTAATGTGCCAATGTTCCAGTGGTTTTCGCGGTAGTTGAAAGTGACATAGCTGTCATTCTCATTACTCGATGCGCTTGGGTAATACCACCAAATCTCGCCAAATTTGCTGACATGGACCGCATAGATTTTGCTGGCCTGCGCATAGTTGATGTTGTCAAAGATGTAATCTGACACATCACTTGGCAGTGGCTTGACATAGCCGTCATATATCCAAAAGCCTGCGCGTGACATCCAAATGGCTGCCGTATCAATGGCCGCCACCGCTTGGGCTGAAATGAGACCGCAGCCACTTCCAGCCTTCTCAAAGCCATAGACAAATGGGGCGCCAACATACTGGGCCGTGTGGACATCCACATCTGTAAACAGTAGATTGACACCCTTGACCCGCTTGCCAGCGATCAATGTGCCAGGGCTGGCTAAGTCATAGTCGCCTGCAAGGTTGTCGCCTGCTGGTGTCCAAAGGGTATTGTTTTCCTGATCGCACCATTGCACTTTGCGTGGGTTTCCACCAGCGCCAAGGGCAAAGATAATGCGCTCTTGGGTGACTAAAACCGCCTTGTTGTTAACTGGTGCATTGGTAATGGCTGCGGCCAATGTGGGCGTTGAAAAACCCAATTGCCACTCATAAATCTTGCCATCTGTACTGGAGCAAGCAATTAAATACTCGCCCCAAGTATCGAGTGACCATGTGGTGGCTGCAATGGGTGTGCCGGTGTCTGGCCGTGCCACACCATAGGCAAACGTGCCATAGGTGCTGTATCCATAGCCTGTCAGGGTTGTGGAGCTTGCGTAGCCACTGGTGAAGCCCGTTGGCGTAATGTCTTTGAGTGTTCCAGCCTCATTCATGGCGTAGAGCTTGGTATGCGTTCCAGCGCCAATGTATCGGTTTCCACTGTTATCGCGCCAAGTGATGATGCCTCGGCATGAGCCAGACATCTGCGAGCTTGACCTGGTACGCCATCCATTGATGGGCCTGAGTGTCCCCTCATACCAGCGCACTAGGTTTGCGTCATACCAGCGGCCTGCTGCCTGGTATTCAGTACCATTTCGGAAAACACCTGGGGGTAGCTTTAAAGGTATGTACATGGCAGTATTTAGGTAATGTTTGAGACAAAGCTCATTGTGACAATGGCTGATGGGATTGCTGGTCTTGTTGGGCTTGTTCCAGCAGCATATTGCTCAATGGACACACCCGTGTCGGTTGGCCTCCACATTATCTCAACATAGTTGGTCGCATTTAAGCTGACAAAGTAGTTCATGGCAGCAATGATATGGAATGGGTCGCCAACACCCTTTCTGGGTGCAAAGCCAAATCTGCTGTTTGAGTTGGCCACATTTGTGCCATTGACCCGAAACCAGACATCCACATCCTGAGAAGAGTTTGTCGTGTTTGTAAACTGAATTGAAAACTGCAAGTTCCAGATTCCGGCATCGGCCACAGTAATCCGAGACCCACTGGCCAATGTCACACCATTGGAAAAGTCTGTCGTGTTAAATGTAACCGCATAGGCCGTTGTGGTGTTGGCAGCCACTTGATCGGTTGAGTCTTGAAATGCCCCATAAGACCCATTCATAAACCGACCGCCTCTTGGTCCAAACAGAGACCCCAGCACAAATGACAGTTTCTTGAAGTAAACAGTCAATGCACCATTGTTTTCGTTGAAATGCCTGCGCTCATAGACCTCGGTTGGATAACCGAGTCCTGGTGGTGTTGGATTCTCAAGTTGTTGTGTTTGGCTGGCCATGGGGTAATTTTATGCCTCAATCAAGCAAAGCGCACTCGGCTTTTCTGCGCTTTAGTAAACCAGGCAAAACCTTTCCACCGCCCTTGGTCCACAGCATGAGTTGCTCTTTCGCGCCTTCCCAGTCACCGGCATTGATTTTTCGTTTTAATGTGGAGGTCTGGAGCCGGCCAGTGCCGAGGTTGTAGCAGAAGTCCACGATGGCATTGCACTTCTTTTCGTCTGTGGCAAGGATTGGGCAGTTCCTTAATGCACCAGGCAAGTAGGTATGCTCCAGCTCTATCATCAACAAAGCTCTAGCAGTTGGCTCATCCATTGGCGGGTCCTCCAATGTCACCTTGCGCTTGTCAGCGTAGTAGGTGGAGCCATAGCCAATGGTGGCCACGCCAGCAGGGCAAAGGTAAGGCTTGGCCCGATAGCCCTCAAACTGGCGGCAAAGGGCAGCAGCCAGCTCTAAGTTCATAATCCGCGCTTAGAAAGAGTTCTATCGAGAAACCAATAATTGATTGTCCCAGACAGCAATGCTGAAAAGTCTGGTGTCATCATGGTCTTGAACACCTCGACCGCTGGGGCGCCAGCAAGCCAAGCATTCCATGCAAACCAAACATGGATAAAGCTCCACACAAACAAAACCCAGTATGTGACCAGGGGCCGCACTGATGCCGACAGACTGGCCACCCAGCCACCGGCTGCTTTGACCATCTCGGCCTGCTGGGTGATGGCATTGTTAAAGGCATCCATCACGCCCACATCGACAGCTGCTTCACGTTGAGCGCCAATCTCAGCGAGCTTTTGTTGGCCCCTTAATTGTTCCAGTTCACACTGGCGAGAAAACATCAAGAGTTCATGCGCTCTTTCGTTTTTCTTATCAAGCCACTTCAAGACCTCTGGCGCCATCCTAAAGATGCCACCAAAGATCGACCCCAATATGCCGCCACTTAAAATATCAAACATAAAAATCCACCTTTCGATTCTGAAATATTTCCATGCGCAAGCGCTCTTGAACTACTTTTTTTGTGTAAATCTCAAACGCTAAGTCTTGCAGCTCTGTCTGTTTCTGCTTTGCTAATTCATTTGCCTTATTCATTTCATGCTGTTTTTCTAGCTTAACTTGAGCAAGGTCATGTTTGTCTGGATACCCAGAGGGCTGCACAGTGGGAAACAATTTGATCGTGTCAATCGTCATTTTTTCTCCCTCTCAAGTGCATCCTTGTACCCGTGAATTACTTTGGCTCTAATCCATGTTGAATCTGCTGACCCTGCCCATTCTGATAAGTTGTTCCAAATCACCACAAAATCTGAAGCCTTGCAGTGCTGTGCATTCTGGTCCAGCCACACCATCATCTCTTTGTGGCGCTGGGTTGGGTCGTGCGTTGTGTAACCAATTCCATAGAATTCTCTGACATAACACCCACTCTTTGCCACGGCCCCAACCAGCCCCAATAACAGTAACAGAACAAACCAGCGCATTCATTTCAATCTTCTGACATATCACTGGCAGCCAAGTTAATACGGGTCTTTAAGGCCGGAATATCCTCTGGCTTGTCTTTAAACCCAATGGCAATGTAGCCGGCAAACTTGCCAGGGTCCGGTGGGATTGAGCCTCTACACATGAATTTGACACCCTGCTTGATACCCCATTCACCGACCTTGCTTGACGGGTTGAATTCCTCGCACAGCACCTCGTTGTTCAGCATGGCCACCATGGCAGCGTTGCGGTCAGCGCTTGCGTTGAATAGGCTTGTGACAGTCCCCTCAATGGCTTTCTCTCTTGTGCCATCGGCATTGAGCGCCAGCACAGTGGTGCGGCTGTTTGTGGTCAAGTTGGCTTTGTGGATCAATAAAACAATTCCATCCACATCCTTCATCAGACTTCTGGCCGGAATGATCAATTGCTCTTGCTTGGCCAGCTGGGGCATCTTGTCTTGCGTTGTGATGGCCTGCAAGATCACTTGCCTTGAGTCCCAAGCAAAGTATCCGGCAAATGCCAGAAACGACAGCAAGATCACTGTGAAGAGCTTGAACGGGTTATCGACCCACTCGATCAGGCCAATGACCTTGCCCAAGGTTGAGTCGTCTTTTTTAGATTCTGGCTTTGGTGCAGCAGCTGGCGCGGCTAAAGTCACATTGACTTGACTGGCCGGTTGAGGCTTTGGCCTTGACCTTTTAACTGGTGCGACCTTGGCCGCTGCTCTTTTAACTGGTGCTTTTGTCATTTCATCGCCCAAATAATAATGAATGTGGACCAGACCACAAAGGCCGTGATGCAGGCCGCAGCAATGAGTGCCACGGCCCAATCTTTCACTTTAGGCTCGTAAAGATAATTCCGGCCATGCTGGTCAGCATGATGCCAGAGACCCCAAGCATGATGTTTTCTAGGCGTTTAATCCTGGCACACAGCATCTCATAACGCAGTGTGCAGACATCAATATGGGAGTTTAGTTGGGCTTGAGTCGGGTCCATTATGGTGACTCAGGCCATGTGATAGTCCAAGGGAATCCAGACTGGCTAGTCACATCACGCAAAGCCTGGCGATAAGTGGCCCAGGCTGCATCCAATGTTGTTGCAGTCTCAGCAGCCTTAATGACGCGCCAATCGCATTCGGCCAGCTTGGTGTCGCGTGTGGAGCGCACAGACTTGGCTTGGTCTGTATCTTTGGCAGCCTTATAAGCTGCTTCATTCTCAGCCGCTGTTTTAGCAGGGGTTTCGTCTGTGGCGGGTGTATCTGTAAAGACAGGGCCAAGCACATACTTTGTGTACCACTTACCATCTACTTGCTCGACACCAGAGGCTTGAGAGTATTGGTAAACAGTACCGCCAGTTGCTTGTGCGCCTTCAAAGACTACATCAGCACCCAAAGCTGTTAAGACTTCAGTTGTTGTTATGTCCCATGATGGGCCACCATTGGCTTTTGTGTATGCACGAAATTCACTTTCGTACATTACTGCGCCTGTTGATTGGATTCGTACTTGCATGATTTTTCCTTATGCGATAGCCAAGAAGATGAATGCGCCACCAGAAGCGTTGATGGCGGCTGGCGCAGTTGAACTAATCTCAAACCCTGCGCTGTATGTGTCAATGTAATCTGTGCTTGTAACCTCTGCAGCAGTTGAGTTTAATAAAAGATAGCTGTCATTACCAGACACAATACCTCGGGCTGTATCCCAAACATACCAATCACCAGTTGAATTAGTACGCTTGATAAGCACAAACCTTGCCCCTGCTGTAAAGCCACAATCAATTTGAAGTGTTGTTGCCGTGCCTGTGTATGAGCCTACTTTGGAGACGCCTGCACAAGTAGCAAATAGGTAGGCAACTTGTGTTCGCCCACTTCCGTTTACATCAGCGTCTGTAGCAACTGTAAAAACAGAAGCTGTTGGTGCTGTGTCGTTCCAGAAATCTGAATATGTGCCAGCAGCAGATGTTAAATCCAGACGCAAGTATTTTGTAGCACCAAGAGGAGCAGCATAAACTTCCCAGTTTGCAGCAGCACTACGAGAGCGAACAATCATTAACTCAGGCGCAACACCTAAGTTGTGATTGATAGTCCTTGCAACTCCTGTCCCTGTATAGCAAACAACATCAAAGAAGCTAGGCGCACGTTTAAACAAATAATTTATAAATGTGTTTGAACTTGCATTTGTAATTGTTGATGTTGTTCCAACCTTTACGCCATCCATTACATCCCAAGGGATGGCTTGCAGAATAGTTGTCCCTGCTGCAGTTTCTGATGTTGCTGCGTTGGATGATAAATAACCTGTGTTTGTTAGCCTAGATGACCAAAGCCAAACAGGAGTTGACTCTTTATTTTTAACAATTGCTAAGTCAGTCACACCAGCATTGCCTGTAACAGTAGCGTTTGCGCCAGTACCAGTTCTAGCGTTTAATCCAAACACACTAGTCCCACTTGTAGGCACTTTCATTGGGCCACGTCTAATCGCCACGTAAATATATGTGGAACTATTACTTATAGTTCCATTTACAGTAGTAAATCCAGTAGAGTTAATAGAAACTCCTGTGGCATTACCTTCTGCAATTGATGAACTAGGAATTAAATAACGTTCAGTGTTTGATGCCGTTAATCTTCGCATCGTATCAAACAGCCACCAATCTTCGGATATAGTGGAATTCTTTAGCAATAACCATTGAGGCTCAAAGCCTAAATTAACACTAGCAACTCCACTACCATCAGTCGTAAACGACCCGCACGAAATCACATTGTCTGTACCAGTCAGACCAAAGCCTCCTGCGTTGTGGGCAAATATGTATGCAACATACGTATTGGTATTAGCGTTTATGTCTTGATTATTACCAACTGTAAAAACCGTGCTAGTAGGCGCAACAGATATAACATTGTTACCAAACCAAGTTTCTTCTTGAGCAGTAGTAAAGGTGTCGCTTGTATTTAAAAAACCATGTCGTGTGTAGTCATATCTATGATAAACGGGCCAGCCTGTATTGCTTGCATTATTTAAACGCTTGACAATGATGCACCCCGGAACAGAACCAAGATTATGTGCAATGTTTTGTGTAGAACCATTCCCCGTATAAGTCACAATATCAAAGAACTTTGGTTGCTCTCGGAATGTCCATGAAACATAACTAACTCCACTTTCATTAGTTGAAGATGCTTCGTTAGTTAAATTAAAACCAGTTGTTTGAAAACTTAATCGTGTTGCTGTTGTGTTTCCAGCCGTGGTATTTGATATTAGTAATTGACTTGCACCACGAGCCGTATCGTAAAGATTATTATCAGAACTTCCAGATGGTGTAGTTCTTGACTTTAACCAAACTAATCCACCTTTTGTGGATAAATCAATTCCGTTGACAATTGATTGGCCTGACGCACCATTACCTGTGTAAAGGTATGTGCTAAACACATCCTCAATATACTGAGGAACAGCAGCCGCACCACCACCAAAGGCATCGTAACTAGCCGCACCAGAAGTTGCTTGTAATGGCATGGTTTAAGCCTTAAATTGTGTGTTGCTTGCCAAGACTGTGAAAGTCGCACTACCTGTTTTCAAAATTAGGTAGCGGTAACTGTCTATTCCACTAGCATTACCCGCAGTAGGCGCACCGCCTAACCAACGTGTCGTAACACCTGATGTAGTGCCATCCACTTGAACAGCAGAATTGTAGTAAGCAGTAGAGCCTTGAGTAACCAAGAAAGCCACAGTCATTGATTGACCTGTACTCATCAAAGTATTCAATGAAGTACCGCTAGAGCCTCTGAAGTTAACTGTCCAGTTAGCACTTGCGTTACTTGTGTAATACAGTACAGACTGAGTGGTAATGTCGTAAGCAATCGTTCCAGTAGCCGCAGTTGCTGATACTGTTGCCACCTCTGCTGCATCGTTTAGAACAATGGCAGTTTTGCTACTAGAGCCAGAAAATGTGTTTGTTCCTGTAAAGGTCTGATCTGCTGACAGTACAGCATCACCCGCAGCAGCTGCTGCAAAACCCAATGTCCCAGAGCCGTTTGTCTTCAAAACAAAATTAGCAGTGCTGTCAGCTGTGGGCAATGTGAATGCCGTGACAAAGCTCTGCAAGTTGGAGTCATAGGCCAGCACATCAGTGCCAATGGCCACGCCAAGCGCTGTCCTGGCTGCTGATGCAGTAGCGCCACCCGTGCCACCCTTTGTGACCTTCAGCACTGGGCCGGCATCAAATAATGCGTCAATGCTATCTAGGTCTGAATTGATCTTCGTTCCCCAAGTGTCGGTGGATGCACCGACTTCGGGTTTGGTCAGCAATAGATTCGTGGTGGTTGTATCAGCCATTTTTACTCCTGTTGGATTTGTGTCCAGGTTTCCGAATTATCCCCGATTGTGGTCCAAGTTTCACTGTTGTTTTCAATTGCAGACCAGGACTCTGAATTATCTGTTACTGGGGTCCAAGATTCGTCACTATCGGCAATTGCTGACCAGGATTCAGATGTGTCTGGGATTGCACCCCATCCAAACCCAAAAATTATGCCTATTGCACCAACTGCCTGGACTCCAGAAATTTCAATTGAAATCGTATTTAAAACAGAGCCAACAGAACCAGTGCCATTCACCCCAGATATTTCTTGAAATGAAATAACCTCTGCACCCATTGATTCAACAGAGCCTGTGGCCACATTGCCAGAAATTGTATTGCCTACTGAAACCCCAAATGAACCTACATTGGCAGCCGCTTCATTGCCGCTTATATTTGCAGTTTTACCATGGGTAACAGTTCCAGCAGAAAGGCTGGATGCAATTCCAGAAATTGCGTTTGATGTTGATTTTTCAACACTGCCAACAAAGCCAGTCGCAAAATTCCCAGATATCGCAACAGAAGTTGATCCGGTAACAGTTCCAACATTACCGGTTGCAACAGTCCCATCCTCTTGCATTGATCTGCTGGCCAGAACACTTCCAAGCGCTCCAGTGGCTGCATTGCCAGTTGTCGCAGTTGATCTTGTCAATTCAACAGAGCCGACCGCCCCAGTGGCAGAATTGCCAGTTAAATTTCTTTGTAGATTCTCTTCAACAGAACCAACAGCAGATGTCGCAGCATTGCCTGTAACTGCTTTTGATGCTGATGGATTAACTGTTCCAGCTGATGCGGTTGCTGATATACCAGTTAATTGTGCAGACCTAGAAAAACTTACTGATCCAACAGCACCAGATGCTGCATTTCCTGTAATTGATACAGTAATTCTTGGGCCAGTAGAGCCAACATTGCCGGTGGCCGTGTTGCCAGTTAATGCATAGTTTGGGACACCATAAGCGCCTCGCCCGTATGGGCCAGCGCCATATGTACCCTTTGCAATTGGGTATACGCCACTGCCATAGAGGCCAGAGCCATAGGCAGGCATGACCTACCTCTTAGGCCAGGCGAATCAAACCAGTGCTTGCATCATTTGTAGGCATTGTCAGCGTAAATGTTCCAGCAGTCACTGTCTGACTGCCAAATGTGTGAACGCTGACAGCCTTATTTGATTGCGTGCTGTTGTAAATCAAAACAGCATCAAAAGCAGTGGACAAAGTAACTGAAGTGTAAGTAATGCTTGCACTTGGTGTCACAAATGCAGTTGTTCCACTGGTACTTGGTGCAGTGCCAAATGTCACAGTCACCCCACCAGCCGTGTACCCAGTTCCAGACACTTCATTGGTCGCGGAATATGCTGTTGTCGATGCATTAACTGTGGCAGAGGCTAAATACAAAGCAGCCTTAAAAGTGTCAGCAGTAGTGGCTGCGCGAATTACGCCAGTTCCAAAATTGTGATGACCAACTAATAGCTCGCCCTTGAAGCTGGTACACATTGCTTGAGTATTTGCCATAATTTTCCCTTAAAGTGATTGGCTAATGCCTTCAGCCACAACGCTGCGCTTTAGAACCATGTTTACAGAACGATGAACCAACTCATTGTCGTGCCAATACTCAACCCACTGAGTAGTCTCATTTTCATTGTCAATTATCCCTTCTTTTTTCTCAAGCAGGGAGTCATCCATTTCACCTTTTGTCGTAAAAATCAACATTGAATTTCCTTATCCAAAAGTCTTTGCACGGGTCAGTAATGCACCACCAGAAGATGCACCGCGATCATCGGCAGTTTGTAAATCATTCAAGGCTCGCTCATAGAGTGTTGCCCATGTCTGGATTCTCGCATCATCTTGCAAGTATGGTGCAGCCTGGAGCAATGCGCCATAAAGATAAATGTCGGGGCTTGAGGCTAAAAGCCAATTGCTGGCCACACTGCTTGATAACTTTGTCAACTTCGCGTAGTAGGTCAGCTCGGTCGTGTAATTGCTGTCTGGCGTTGGAACAATCCGAAACTGGCCACCGACCACACCAAAGAATTTGGGTTTGCCACTGGCCGTGTACTTGGTCATCTCATTGTCCAAGGCATCAATGCTTAAAAACTGCAATGGTGTCTCAGGGTTTGTGCTTGTGAGCTTCAGAGACTTGGTCTCTAAGAAATCACTTGGCACAGCGCCATATTGCGCATCAAAAGACGCATTGGCCCTGACAATCATCTGCCTGGTGCGCAGCGTTCTTTCAATTTGTGCCTCGGCCAGAGAGATAAAGTCAGGGATGGCTGTCGTCAGGTCCGACCGATTAAGCCAGTCACCAATGGATGTCTTCAGCTCTGTATAGGTTGTCAGTGCCATTATTGGGCCTCTTTTTCCATCTCTTCTTTCACAATCCAAGTGTGTTCATGGCGAAATTCAAACGTGCCAATGTGGCCAATTTCCTTTGAAACGTCATGGTCGATGTAGACCTTGTAACCTAGCTCTTGAGCTTTCTTACAAAAGAACACATCTTCTCCCATGTAGCCCCGTGTGGTCTGCCATGGCATATCAAACCATGGCTCGCTCATGCCCTCAAACACCTCGCGCTTGATCAGCATTATGCCAGTGCCAATGCTTCCCACCTCTTCTAATCCAGTGGATTCTGGCATGGTGTAGACCGCCTGGCGCTTGCCATTTTCGTCATAGTTCTGGGCAGTTGGGCCAGTGGGCATTCTGCGTCTGGCACAGTTGGCAGCCACAATTTCTTTGTCGTGCTTTAAGAGCCGCTGGACCATGTCCTGTGGAAACGTCATGTCCGAGTCAATGAAAAGGATGTGTGTGCAGCCTTCTCGCATTGCATCCAAGCAAAGGTCAGCCCTTTGGTTTTGGATAATCGTGCCTTGCATCAATTTCAGACTGATAGCGTCTGTCGTGTTGAGTGTGTGATAAGCCACCATATTCACCATGCAATATGTGTAATTTGTGTGGACCTGATCACGGGCCGGTGTGCAGACTGCAATGTAATTCATACTTGTCCAGGTCTAGTTCTAAAGAATTGATTTTCGCTTGAGTTTAACCAGCGCTTCATGTACTCCTGGTCATCGATCTTGCCCTCGGCCTTCATCTTGTAATAAAGGGATTCTGGGATGGATGCCACCAAGTGCCACTCACCGGTCCAGTTGGCTTTCTCATCCACAGCGTTATAGATGGCCTTGTTGGCCTCAATCACCGCTGTGACATCTTGTTGGGTTTCAATCGTCACATCGCCAGTTTCTGGGTTTTCATGCCAGATGCGTTTGATGCCTTGATCTTTGTTTTCGCTAAATAGTCTTTTGTGAATCATGTTAAAAAAAGGGCCAAGTTTCCCTGGCCCTTTCAGTTTGCTTCGATTAAGAAGTGATCAAGTCAGCGGCCAAACCATGGGCCAACTCAGAAGTCACCTTGTGACCCCACTCAACGATCAGCATACGCTTTTCAGCATCGCCAGTCTTGGCCAATTCGACTTGGCTGTAAGGGCGCAGCATAGTCATCTTGGCGTAGTCAGGATCGATCACCCATGCATCGCGCTCACGCTGGAAGCGGTTTGCAATCACTTGCACATTGCCAAAGTCAGAGACATAAATGTCAACTGCACCGACCAATGTGGCAGGCTTTGCACCGCCATCAATGTTGAAACGACTGGAAGCAATACCAGAGAATCCTGATACGCGCTGTTTGTTAACAGGACCGCACATCAAAATCTTAGGTGTACCACCTTGTGACCACACTTTTTGAATCACATTCTTGAGAATGGTTTCAGTGAATGTGCGCACGTTGCCATCTGTACGGGCGCTGTTTGGCAGCGTTGTATAAGATGGATCAGTACCATTGGTCTGCTTGTCTGTGTTCGTTTTGATAAACGCACCCAAAGAAGCAGTCGCACGGGCAGTCGTAGAATCACCAGCTGCGGCCACTGCGCCATTCAGCATAGAGAATTCTTGATCGCGACGTAATTCAGCGCCCCTTTTCGCGATTTGGTAGGCCAATTCTGAGCGCCTGCCTGCCTTGTTGACCACTTCTTCAGTGGCTGACAAGATGATTGTCTTGCGTGAAATCTGGCAGTAGTTTTGCATACGCACAGTAGCAGTCACCGCATCAAAAGATGCGACATCGTCACCCTCAAGCTGTGCATTAGCAGCAGCTGCGGCAAGCGTATCAGTTTGGAACTCAAACAAAGCATTGGACACGTTCTCACGGCCAATGTTTGAAGCGTATGGAGTTTCTTCTGGAGCTATATTTGTAATAATATTGCTCAAATCTTCCCGAATACCCTTTGCAGAGTAAGTCAGGAATGTGTTACTTACGATAGCCATAATTTCCTCATTTCAATAAATGTTCAATTGCAGAAGCCGCATCATCGATGCGACCAGTTTTTGCAAGACGCTGCTTTGCTCGCACACTCTCAGTTGTTGTCGAAACCCGACCAGCTGCACCAGGCTTGGCTGTTCGTGGGCCATTGTTCACCACAGGCTTAATGCCTTGGCGTTTACTTACCATCTGGTCAAACAGTGCCGCTTTGCGCAGCAGTAAAACCAGTCGGTGGTCGTAAACGCTCTTCAAATCTTCATCGGAAAAGCCTGCTGCCTTCGCAGACTCAATCACCAGCGCCTTTTCGGCTTTTGCCTTCTTGGGGTCTTTCCAATCAGGTAAAGCTGCCAAGAGAGCTTCTTGCTGGCTGGCAAGTTGGGCTTCCATGGCGCGCTGCTGTTCATACTGGGACACTTGAGACAAACGCTGCTGTTCGGACTGAATAGCACTTAATTTCTCTTGTCTCTCCCGCATGACTTCCTTTTGCCTCACCCATTCAATTGGGTCTTCGTGATAAAGACGTTCCAAATCGACTTGAGGCTCTGACGTTTGAAGCTGGGTTTGCAATGCTCCCAACAATTGAGCGTATTGCTCACGCTCGGCTCGGACTGCTTGCGTTTCTTGCTCGACTTGCTTTCGCACTTCGGCAATCTGCTGCGTTTTCCGAGTGTAGTCCTGAGTTCTGGAGTAGCCCTTTTGGAGTTCGTCTAGCGTGACAGAAACTTCCTTGCCGTCAACTTTGACAGTGAAAGTCTGCTGCTGTTCTTGCTCCTCTGGCTCTTCCTCTTCTTCGGACTGTTCCTCTGGGGTCTCTTCCTCTGACGCGTCTTCCACATCAGAGTCATTGTCCTCAGAAGCCGCTGTCTCGGTGTCCTCTTCGGACTCCTCGACTGGCTGCGTCTCGTCAAGTTCTGCTTGTCCCTTTTCGGGGGCCAACATTGCCGAGATAGCACTGGCCGCATCGGCCATATTCATTGCTTGTATTTCTGCCATAGTATTTTCTTAAATTAAGGTTTTCTGTGATTTGCTGATAGCGTTCTGTGCAATTTTTCCGTTGTCCATGATCTTGATCAACTCTTGTCTTAGGCCGTCAATAGCCTGCAACATACACCACGCTGTCTCGCGCCTCGCAGACTCTTCGGGTTTCGATGAACGAAATACCCAAAGTTGGTCGCCTTCTAATTTTGCAATTGCATTGTTGAGGGTTTCATCCTCAAGCAGTTGCTTGGCCTTTCGGCCTTTATTTACCTGGTCTTCGTTTGTCACTTACTGTGCCATTCCTTGAAAGGTTGATGGGGGCATCATCTCAGGCACTGGTGGCTGCGGCTGGGACACAAACTGTGCCGCCTGCTGCTGGGCCAACAATGCCTGCTGACGCATTGCTTCACGATCAATACTTTGTGCCGCATCAATTTCGGCTGTAGAAATCTGTGACTTGTACTTTAGCTCAATTTCGTACTTTTTGAGATACAAATCTTGAGCCATCTTGTCGCGGTTTAAATCATCATCCATGATCATCTGCTGGCGCTTTAGCTCTAGCTCTGCCGCTTTCTTCTGAATATCTGCCTTGATCGACTCGGCCTGCACTTGGGCCAGCACCTCTTCGGGGCTTGGCTTTTGCTGTGGTGGTGGTGGCACATAGTCAGCAGGGATATCTTGGAAAAAGCTGGTTGAATCTTTGAAACCAGATAACTCTACGATTTTGCGTAGGGTATTACTAAACTGCTGGGGCGTGACCAAGGGATTGGTCGGGCCAAGTTGTTGCAAGATTTGCTCTTGCTTGGACATGATCATCATCAACGCTTGCAGTTTTTCGTTGGTGTCGCCATTGCCCAAGGCAATATTGATGTTCGCATCCATGCTGGTGTCCCAGAACCTTGGATCGATCTGCACCCACTCATTGCGCATTCGCACCATTCGGGCTTTGTCCTGGTGCGTTGTGGCCAAGAACAAAATGCCCTTGAAAAGTTTTTTCATGCCTTCAGCCAAGATTCGGGCTGTCAACTCAATGCGGCCTTGGCTGGCATTGATCGTTGCATTCACAGCTGCTTTGGTGCTTGACTGCAATGCATCAGCGTTCAGTCCCATGGCGGCCTTGCTCATGCCGGTGCGATCTTCTTTGATCTGGTCCATGTATTCCATCATCGGGAATGCGGCCTGACCCACAAATGGAGTCGTCAAAGGCTGGACCATGCCAGGCGCTCTCATTCTGATAATCGCACCCGTCTCGTTGTTCAAAACGTCATCGATGTTGACTTGGCCTTCGACCACAGCTGTGCGCGGGTGGATTGACTGGGCCAGACTGTCTAGCGTGTTGCGCAGGATTTCCGACTTGATTTCTTGCAAGTCGCGGGTAATGTCAAAAATCGACATTGCCTCAAGTGGGCTTGTGTGTGGCTCTGGGTCGCAGGGAAAGTCAGCAAAGGGAATGTAGCTGGCCGGCAGATTACGCACCACCTTATAGCCACCACCCATGCAGCAGACCTTGCGCAGCTCTGCAATGCCGTCGCCATCGTAGTCCACACGGGAATAAGCCTCGATGTAAAGCACTCTGCGCATCATCGGGTTGGCCGCGTCATTTGTGCCAAATGTCGTGGACAGTGGCTGGCGCGCCAAATACTCGTCATTGCTGTCCAAGTCAGTCGATGACATATTTTCTTCGATCTCATCTTGGTCATAACCCATGGCCAACAAATCAGCCATGGTGGCCATCTGCCGGTGGGCAATGATGCTTGAATCGTCAAACGATCTGGCGCGTCTGTCCAGTAGCAATTCCTCTGGTGGCACGGCCATGATCCTGATCCGGCCATCCTTTGTGATGCGCTTGATTTGCACATCATGGACCATGGCTGGGGGCGCCATCACCGGCTGGCCAGTCATTGGGTCCAAAGTAGATATCTGCATTTCGTCAATGCTTGGGTCTGGGTAAGACGTAATGATCTTGACCTCACCACCAGGCTCTTGCATCAGCATTTCTAGCGTCTGGTCATCAAGGCCGGTGTACTCTTCAATTCGGACCTTCTCTTCGTCTTCCCACCAGAATTTCGCTATTCCGCATTTGCGAACCAGTGCATCCTTAAAAATCGCATAGGTCGTCAAAAACCCGTTGTTGTCGTTTTGGAAAACATAGTTGGCATAGTCGGTCGCCTGCTGGGCCATCTTCACATCTTCTGGGCCACGGGGTGCAAACTCGACCACATTCTCAGAATTGAAAAACACCCGCATCAGGCTTGGCAGCATGGCCGAGACAGTGTCCCGCACTTCCATGGCCACCACCTTGCTGTTGCCTTCGACCTCATTGCCGAATAAATCACCGCGATAGTATTCAGTCCCTTTGGCGCGTGTGGGTGACAGATCACTGTCCACATAGCTGATGGCATCGGTCAGGTCTTGGGTGATGATGGCTTGCAGTTCCATGTCATCCATTGGCTCGGTGGCTGCAATGTCGGTGGATAGGTTTTCAGTAATATCTTGTTCAATCATGGCTTGACCTTTGTAAGAACCACATACATGGAGTCCACAGCCCTTGGGGTGCGGATAATTTCGTCTTGTGGCAATTCTAGTGCTTCTCCCACCTTTGAGAGACGCATTTCCAGCGTTGTCAACTCAAACCGATCTGGCCATCCCAAGTACCAGTGCCAATCGGTGTAATACCGCCAAGAGTTCTCATTGAATGCCCTGACATGGGTCGGGTCTTGCCACGCGCCAAGGCTCAAGTCATAAGGCACATGGATGCGCATCTCACCGCCCACTCTTAAAAGCTCTTTGCAGTTGGTCATGGCATCGACCAGATCATGGATATGTTCCAGCACATCATTGGCCAAAATAGTTTCAAACATACCTGGCACAACTTCTAGCTGACCAAAACGGGTTTGCAGGGTATCGCCCCACTTGACTTTGCTGATATCCACCAGCCAGTCAGGATTCTTGCTGGCTTGAATATCTGCATTTAGATACTCAGCGTTCCAGTCTTTGCCAGAGCCTAGATTAAGAATCAAACCAGGCACTCGCATATTCCGGCCTGTTTTCTCTGAGCCATGGCAACGCATCCTCATGCAGTTTTTGTGAATTCATGCCAATGGTGTTTGAGCCAATGTGGTGGACATAGCTGGCTGACACATAGTGGCCGTAGCCTTTTTGAACTAAGTCCATACAATGCACATCATCGCTGTACCAGTTTAAGGGGGGAAACTTTGCCTCTTCAAATGCATCACTTGATATCCATGCAAAGATTGGGCTAATCTCTTGGACCAATTTGATGTGTGACTCAGACGGGAATTTGTAAAAGTTCAGTTTCTCAGGCTGTTCAGTAATCCGCACATTCTGACAAGGTCTGGCCGCATCGCACCTTGCCGCCACCCACCCTGCTTTGTAGCTGTTCATGGTCCTGACAATGGCCACATCTTCCATCAGCACCTTCACGCTGGTGGGGGTCAGCACTATGTCGTCA
>Ga0208555_1000165_pt1 | contig 14336 bp, 17 predicted proteins | sample Colrivmeta1449A3_FD_187629 | JGI IMG/M metagenome (GOLD analysis project Ga0208555, IMG submission 187629) | Estuarine microbial communities from the Columbia River estuary - metaG 1449A-3 (SPAdes) (version 2) | ecosystem: Environmental > Aquatic > Marine > Intertidal zone > Estuary | place...
GATCCTGGTCAGCGTTGCCCCTGTCAGATCGTTGCCAGCGGTGGTCGTGTTGACCGTTGCCAAGATCGTGCTGATGCTGCCGAGGATGTTGCTCACCTTGATCTTCGGCCGCGGCAGGCTGCCGGTGCCTGTGTACTCGAATCCCTCGGCCTCGACCGGGAACCGCTGATAGCTGTTGCTATTCCAGACCAACTCGCCGTTGGCGTTCATGTTGCTGCCAGCGTGAAAGCGGTACACCGTGTTGCTGCCATGCAGCGCAGTCACGAGCTGCAGTTCGAATAGCTCGATGATGCTGCTCGGCGCGATCTTCTGTAGCTCTGAGACGGGTATCGCCATGGCTACGGCTCGAACACTTCTATGAAGGTGGCAGTGATGTTATTGAAGTTGCAGGAGCGCAGCGTGGTCTGCCACTCCCTGCAGATGTACTTGCCAGCAGTGCCGCTAGGCGGGGTCCAGTCGAAGCTCTCGACGCCAGCTCGGGCATCCAAGAAGGCCGTAATGTTATCGCGCTCGGTATCGGTGCGGTTCAGGAAGTTGAGCTGCCACTCCTTGCCATTGCGGTGCAGGCCGAAGCCGACGCGATGCTGGTAGCCATCACCTGCTTCGAAGGTGACCACCCGTGGCTTGCTGATCTCAGTGGCCTCGAAGCTGGGCGTGTAGGAGAAGGTGGCCATTAGTTGAGCAAGCCTCCTGGGCGCTTCTGGATCACGATCTCATTCTTGACGGCTTCGCTGATCGCCCGGCCAAACTCGGCGCTCTTGGCGTTATCACCTTGGACGCTGGTGCCGCTCGCGTCAACGTTCACCACCACGCTCACACCACCGCCACCGTTGGTGGCCTGTACACCAAGCCGGCCATCACGGCCGCGGCTAAGGGGAAGGATCCCTTCGGGACCGGCCTCACCCATCAGACCAATGCCCTTAGCAAAGGGGAACAGCGTCGGCTTGTCGACGATGCCGCCACGGGCGAACTTCTGGATGCCGTTCTGGGCGAAGACATTACCCATGGCGCTCGGCTTGATATTGAAGATATCCATCACGCCACCTACCAATGGCTTGATGATGGCCTGCCGGATCGCGATGCGAGCAATGTCAGCGATGATGCTGTTGGCCAGATCTGCGAAGTTTGCTTTGCCGGTGGTGACAAAAGTGGTCAGCTGATCCTCAAGGCCTTGGAAGGTATTGACGACGGCATCCCCAACTTGAGCGCCGAAGTTGCTGATCGATTCATAGTAGGCCTTGATCTTCTCATTGAAGTTCGCGCCAAAGCTATCCTCCTGCTCCTTTTGTTTCTTGTTGGCATCATCAAGTGCAGCAGCACGATCACGAAGCAGGCGGATGTGCTTAGCTAGCGCGGGGTTCGTAGCAGCTAAGATGTCAAGCTGCAACAGGTTGATCTGAGCGTTCAGCTTCTCAACTTCAGTCAATACCTTCTTATCGTTTTGCACCTCGCGAATCTTTGCGTCATAGTCATCAAGAGATGGCAGCAGATCTTTGAGGCCTTGCGTTAGCTGCTGATTTGCTAGCTCTGTATTTGCTTTGGAAAGTTGATTGATCAATGTTTCCAGCGGCTTCACGTTCATCTCGCCGCCAGCCGCTCTGATGTCACGGAACAACTTGACGACCTGCTGCGTCAGATCATCAACGGTTCGATCGTTCTCACGAATGGCTTCAGTACGATCGGCCAGCAGTTTCTCCACTGGCGTGCCGCCAACATTGGCGAACGCCGCGTTGGCATCCTCTACCTTTCGACGCAGGCTTTCCTGCAGATCCACCAGCTGCTGCGTCAATGTATTGCGACGTTGCTGCAGTCTCTCGGCTTCGTTTGCAGCACGCTTAGCCTCCGCAGCGGCTCGCGCATCCGCCCCGCTCATGTCTAGTGCTGTCCGCCCAGTGCGGCGCCCGGTGCCTGGGGATGGGGCATCCGTGAACAACCGCTGGAATTGACCCATGTTGGCTTGGAAGCGCTTCATGAAGTCAGCGCCAAAGCGGTCGGCCTCAGCCTGCGCACCAGCAAAGTCGCCCTTGAATGCCAGCGCAGCTCGTTTTGCAAAGGAACCGATCAACCGAACAGCTTCATCGACGAGCTTGACCATGCCAAGCAACACAGCCGCCACGCTGCGAATGCCGAGCTTGATGACATTGAACAGATCAGTCCAGTCCGTCTTGCTGTCAAACAACTCGCCGAACACTTCGATGATTGACTGCAGAGCGGGAAGCAGCGCGTCGGTCAACTCCATCCCGAAGCCTTGAGTCTTGATCCCAAACTCGGTCAGCGTGTCATTGAACAGATCAGATCGAGCGGCGAAGTCGTCGGAGATCTTGTAGGTGAACTTCTCCATGCTGGCCGCGCCTTCATTCAGCAGCGGAATCAGCTCAGCACCAGACTTGCCAAACAGAGCCACGGCAAGCTGTGCCTTCTTCGCCCCATCGGGCATATCGGCAAACTTATCCGCGATCTGCTTGAGCGCTTTATCGGTTGGGATCAGTTGACCGTTGGCGTCCTTGGCTGTGACTCCTAACTGCTTGAGGAGGCGCTGCATGTCGTCGTTGCCCTCCGCTGCCTTCACCAGGTTCAAGTTCAGCTTGTTGATGCCCTTGCCCAAGCTGCCCATATCAACATCGGCCAGCTTTGCGGCATTGCCGATCCCGGTCAGCGCGACAGCGGCGATGCCAGTCTTAGCTTGAAGGTTGAACAGTTCATCGCCGGCGTCGATAGATTTCTTCACAATCGCCGAGAGGCCGCCAACGATTGCACTCCCAGCGATAGCTGCACCAAAGCCAGCGACGGCACCCTTCAGACCATTAAATGACATGGCCGCGTTCTTGGCCTGCCCCTGCAATCCCTGCATGGAATTGCCAAGCCGTCGGATATTGTTTTCGCCTTGAACGTCTGCCTTGATCCGCAGCATGGCATCCATGTTCATCGCCATGACTATGCCCCCTGTTTGTTGATCACCGACATTGCTGCGGCCTCCATCACCTGAAGATCCTCCAGCAGCGCACGCGGTTCCTCTACGTCGTACAGCTTAAACAACCAACGCACCGCTGCATAGTCCAATCCGATCACCCCGCTCATCGTGGTGCGCCATTGCGTCTGAACTCGCAGGAACATCTCGACCACTGGCCAGTTCTCCGGCCAAATTCCGAAGTCTTCATCCGGTGGTGGTGGGAGGTCTTGCAGCTCAAGACCAAAGGCCGCGGCATCGTCGGCGGTTTCGTCCACGACGCCACCGCCTGCCCAATGCTCAGCGGCCTCGATCAGTTTTTTCGCTTAGCCCCTTTGATGCTGTCCATGTAAGCCTTCAGCACAGCGATGGCGAGGAACGGCACCTCGAGCAATTCGTCGAGTGCTTTCTGGCTGAAGGGGATCTCCTTGCCATGATCATCATTGATGCCAGACCAACCCACCAACACATCGCGGGCGATGTCGGTGATTTGATCCAGGTCGCCCAGGTCTTCGAGTTTCTGCAACTCGGCGACCATTGGACCGATTTTGCTTTGCGGCAGGCGCTTGAACTCACCATCAAAGGTCTGGCGCTCGTGGCGGCCACCATCGATCGGGAGATCAAAGGCGACCGGCCACGAGTAAGTGCCGGACTGCTTAAGTACGAAAGCCAAAGTCAGGTGAAGGCGAGACTGAACTCATCATTGCCCGAACTGGTCGGAACCGCAATAAACGGCATGTTCAGCATCTGCACGCCATCCTGATCCGAGTAGGTCAGGTTGCCCAGGTCGGACTGGGCAGTGGTCACCGTGCACCTGTTGCCCGAAACAGTGCCGTGCTGGAAGGTGATGCTGCCGGTGCTGCTGCCGGTAGCGATCGTGAAGAAGTCCTTGTCCGCAATGGTCGGAGCTTCGATCACGATGGTGCCGCTGGGCGCCCGGTTGGTGATCATAATCTCCTTCGCGCAGCCGACCAACTCGCGATAAATCACGTCGTTGGCCATGCTGAAGTTGTAGCTCTGCAGGCAGCCGCTATAGGAGAAGGCGGTGAAGTTGGTGGTGTTGCCCTGCTTGAAGATCAGCGGGGTGGCTTGGTTGGCGTAGGTCGGGGTGGGCAGCGACTCATCAGTCGGGGCGTTGTAGATGCCCGTCATGGTGAAGCTGATTACGGGGATCTGACCCACTTCACCGTTGATCTCGAAGGTGCCGCGGCAGCCGGTCAGTTTGTGGCGGATGCCATCCTCGTGGTAGTGGATGGTGCAGCTCTCGAAGCCGCTGCTCTCGGGCGCGTAGGTGGCGCTGGTGCTGGTCACCAGCGTCTCAGACAGGCCGCAGCTACGCAGCACCGGACCATAAGCCGGCGCGGTGCCAGCGGTGCCAGAACCAGCCAGCTCAACCTCGAAGGTCACCTCGACCCTGGTCTGCGCCAGCAGTTGATCGGCTTGCCCCATGTAAGGGCGCACCAGGTCGCGGTTTACGGTCTCAGCGACCAGCGGCTGGATCTCGAGGTTGCGCACCAAGATGGCATTGCTCGAGCCGGTCGGGCTGGAGTCAGTGGCGTAGGTGGTTTCAATCTTCGCCAGGATCAAACGCCGGCGTGTCAGAACTGAGGCCATTGGTGGCTACCTCGGGTTGGGGGTGGGGAGCCGGCTGGGTCCGCTCGACGAGCTTTCGCTTGCCGGTTTTCTTGTCGACCAGATAGCTGCCGCCCTGGCCTTTGTATTCGTCCATCATCGTAGCTACTACGGACTCTGCGCCAAATTAGCGACTCGAGTCCGATACTTCACCACGTAGTCGCAGGAGATCACACCAGATGGCTGGTCTGCCTCCTGCATATCGAAGCTAACTCCAGTCGGCTGCACGTCATAGGCATGGCCTCCGACCGTTAAATCTGCCATCACCTTCGCGTGCAAACTCTCCACGATCGGATCAGCCACTTGGTCTGGGATGTTGCCACGCACGATCACCGCAATGCGCACGGTGAGCGTCCAGTCCAGCGTAGGTGTGCTGGTCAACTGCACGCACACATCGTTGATCGGCTCGACCACAATCGCCGGCAGCTCGCCCCTAGCCAGCGGTTCCACTCTGCTGCGGTAGATCCTCGTGCTCACACCAGTGGTGCCTGTCAGCGCCGTGCGGATACCAGCCAAGATCGACTCGCGCTTCGTTGTCATGCCGATGCCACCTGCACCACTGTGCAAATGATGCCCGGAATCCCCGGATGCGCGAACGGGCTACTGGCTGCAGCCTCGGCGTGGATGTATGCGTTGGCGTTACTGGTCGCCCAGATCAGCTCGATGTAGTCCGCTGCCGCCAGCTTGAGGATGAAGTTCACCGTCCCGATCACGTTGCCCTCAACTCCGCCGTGGCTGGAGATGATGCTGAACTTGCTGTCGCTATCGGCAACGTCGCCGCTTGCGCCGCTGTCGTTCTTGCGGAGCCACACGTTGATATCGTGAATCTGCGCGTCGGAATTGCTGAACTGGATCGAAAAGGTGAAGCTATAGATCCCGGTGTGATCGACGGTGATTCGGCTATCCGAGATCACCTTGATGCCACGGTTGTCTAGATCGTTCTTCCGCAACAGGATCGGCGTCGGCGTATTTGCCGTAGCCGTTTGAGACGTTGTATCCCAGAACGAACCCCAGTTCGCGGGACTGCTGAAATACGGCAGCGTATTCCACGCTGTCCTGCCGTCACCGATCTTCAGGTTGCCGGTCTGACTTTCAAGGCCAGGCTCTCCCGCCATCAGCACAGGATTCTGTGCTGCCCACTGGCTCCGTGTGTTGACCTTAAAAGGACCGCTCATGTCTTCTGAATCCCGAGCTGAACGAACTTGCCGTCGTCAATCAACATCGTTTCGCGGACGGTATAGGCAGCCCCATCAACAGTGATTGAATCACCGCGGATGAGACTGCCAAAGGAGGAGGATCTGGCGGTCAGCGTGTAATCGGTGGTGAGCACCATTCCATCGCTGATCACCTGGCTGGGCATATCCAGGATCCCGTTAGCGGTAGTGGCGCCAGCCGTGCAGCTGACGCCAAAGTCCGCCAGGAAGATATCCAGATCCTCCGTGATCGCCATGATCAGACGTACTTCGCAGAAGCAAGGCCGATCACAGCAACGGCACCAGTACCAGAACCGCCTGCAACGGTCACGGAGACCTTCACAAAGCGCTTGATGTCGGTGACGTTCACAAACAGTTTCTGCAGCGAAGCAGTGTTTGCGGTGGTGGTGGTGAAGCCGCCACCAGTCACGTCGGTGTAGGAACCGCCGGAGGTGTCGGAATGGGTCAGCTTGACGGCATAGGTGATGCCAGCACCGCCGGCTTCGGCGTCCAGCAGCACAGCAATGTCGCCCTCGTAGCCCTGCAGATCAACTGCCGAGCTGGTCGTGGTAGCAGCCACAACGTCGTTGCGGAGCAGACCCAGGACCGTGGTCTTCGAGCCAAGGTTGAGGATGGTCATGATTTAGCCCTCCGTCGAGGGGTAGATGGTTTAGGTGCTGGTTGAGCAATTTCCTCAACCAAGTCGGCCACCTTGTCGGCGACCGCAACAGCTTTGCCAATACCGATCAGGAGCTTGGCGTCCGAGGGGGAAGCCTCATGGACTTCCCCGAGACGGATCACCTGGCCTGCCAGCATTGTTTGCCGTAGGACCTTGATCAACATGATCAGAGGGTGTCGTTGCCGCGGCTGAAGGACTCAGGATGGCGGATTGCGATGTCGCAGTCCTGCATCGCCACAACGCGGACGGTGCCGCTGGTGCTGTGGGTGTAGGGGTCCACCATCAGGTCGAGGCCAGAGAAGTAGCCGATGATCAGGTCGGCGAAGTTGCCGAACCACAGATCGCCGGAAGCCACTTGGTTGGACAGCACACCGCGATAGCCGTTCACCTCGCCGTTTTCCATGATGAAGATGCCGGAGCCGGCGTCCTTCTTCGTGGTCTTGAGGTTGCCGCGCATAGCAGCGTTCATCAGATACACAGGCGTACCAAGCAGAGCGTTGGCGGTAGCCACGTCGCTCTCCAGATCCACCACTTCAGTGAAGGTAGGAGCAGCAGCGGCGAAGTCGACAGTGCCGATGCCGGTGGTGTTCTTCAGACCCAAAGGCTCGCTGTTGGAGCCAGTGCCATACAGGCCGGCGGCGTCGATCTTGAGAGCGATCACGCTGGCCAGGTCGCTGCGCACCATGTTCTCCACGTCGATGGAGGACTGGATCATCAGGCGACGGCTGAAGTCGGTATAGGCAGCCACGGTGCGGGGCACCAGGCTCACCTGATCGACGGTCTGCTGGGACTCGGTGGGGGAGCCGGACTCGGCCACCCAGTAAGCGGTAGCAGCGCCGGACTGGCGGGGGATAGCCACGTTGCCGGTCAGGCCGGTCAGCACGGTGGCGCCAGCTTGATCCAGGGCGGAAGCGTTACGGAGCAGGTCGATGAACGAACCGGCATCCAGCTCGGTGGCAACCAGGTTGCCGCCGGCGGAAGCGGTGCCGACGTTCAGGTCACGGCGCAGCACATCCTGGGGGATGGTGATACCGCGGGACTGACGGCCGAGCTTGGCAGCAGCAGCTTCAGAGGCCTCGATCTCGAACGCAGCAGCCTCACGGGCAGAGCGATCGGTCGGGTTGGACAGATAGTTGATGGCGCGCAGGAAGGAGAAGCTGCGGCTCTCCTTCTCGCTGAGGCCAATGTCGGCGGCCTGCATGGTCACAGTCTCCTGGGGGATGTTGAACTTGTCGAGGACAGCAGCACGAGCCTCGTCGATTGAACGACCAGACTCGACCATCTGCCGGCCAAGGTCCTCCATGCCGTGCTTGGTGCACAGGGAGGTGATGTCCGAGATGCGGGCGCGCTCAGCCTCAGCGGCTTCGGCACGCACCACGGCCAGATCGGGGGTGGTGTTTTCCATTGAAGGAATGGGATCGGGTGTTGGTGCTGCCGAAGCAGCATTGTCATCCTCAAGCGATCGGCCTATCCCGACGCCAGGGTCAGCTGGCACCGAGACAACGCTGATCTCATAAGGAGACCAAGCAGTAGCAACAAAGTCGCCACTGCCACGCTCCTCCATTTTGTCGATGGAGTAGCCGAAGGAGACATTCCGAAGAACGCCATCCTTCACATCGCTCAAGATCTCTTGAGCGAATGGGTTGCGGCTAAACCGCACACGCGCATATCCTCGGCGCTTATTGCCGTCGATATACGCGCGCTCCACAACACCGATCACGCGATCAGGGTTGTGGTTGAACAACAGCGGAGCGCCATCGTTCAGGCGACTGAGATCAGCCGCCTTGCCTTCGTGACTCAAGATTTCATTGCCGAAATACCGAGCCACCGGATACTCCGAGCTGAAGGGGAACTCGAAGGTCCGCTCTTCAACCTCATCAAAGCTGGTCAGCTCCGCACGCTGATACTTGCCGGTCAGGCTGCGCAGTGCCGCGATCTTGGTGAGCGTCGAGAACTTATGGCCGACCAGCGTCTCGGTCGCCTCCCAGCCTTCATCGCCTTCGCTATAGATGCGAATCAATGCAGCAGGATCCTCAGCGCTGGCATCGATGCTGAACTCGGTATCGGGTACGCCCAGCGTGCCCTCACGCATCACATGCTCGATCCGGCCACGGGCAGTGCCACCGCTCGAATCCCACTGCACGAAGTCGCCCTCGCTCAACTCGCCCGGTGCAGCACGATCGGCTTCACCATCGCCCGTAGCTTCCTCGAACATGATCGGATCGAAGTCATTCTCGGCCAACCACTCACGCGCCTCAGCCGGCGTGAACTGCGAGCTACGGAACCGGATGGCTTGGACTTCGCTCACGCCTTCCTTGATCCCGTAGATGAAATCAATGCCTGAGCCGCCCGCATCGTTCTCTCGACGTAACGAATCATATTGCTCGGGATCGGTCAGCCGAGCAGCATGTTCATTCGGATAGGGGCGCTCTGAGTCCACGGCGCTTCTTTCTTGTATTGCCTTGATTCTATCGGCCATCGGGATTCCTATTCCTGTAGGTCTTCCGTCAGATCTTCAGTCCCTTCCTCCTCGGGATAATCCTCCTCCTCCTCGATCACTGCCTCGGTCTCCTCGAACGGCGCCTCGGTGCCCATCGGCCTCGCAGCCTGCACCGCACCACCCTCAGTCACCTCGCTCGGATCGGTGTCCGTGATGATGTTGAACTCATCGAGCATGGCCAGCTCGCTCTGACGGGTGAGCATCACATCGTCGAGATCACCGCCCTGCTCGGCGATGACCTGCGTCAGAGTCTTGAAGCCACAGCGCACAGCGGTCTTGTACGCATCCACTTCTTTCTGCGGATCCACCCATTCCCAGCTCCGGGGGATCCACTTGCTAGCGCGATAGCGATCAGGGTTGGTCTCATACCCAGGCAGGTTCACCGCACCGCTCAGCACCGCCATCTCCAGCCATGCGTTGAACACCGGCTGGTGGAAGTTCTCGATCATGTACCGCTGCAGCACGCGGTACGCATCACGCTCCTCAAGCAGGCTCAGCCGGCTGCTGCTGTAGTTGCTCTCTGAGAAGTTCTTGCTGATGCTCTCAAACGAAACGCCCAGGCCAGCAGCGACAGCGCGCAGCATCGACCGGGTGAATGGCTCGAGCTGACCATCCGGTGCGTTCATGTCGGGCACCGTCACGCTTTGCCCGGGATCGAGGTACTTGAAGACCCCAGGAGAAAACTCGCTCACGCGCTCGCCTTCGTACATCTCATCCGCCGTCAGCTCACCCTCGGGACTGGTAATGAATCCCATCAGCGCGCTGCTAGCCCGTGCCCGCACCAGCTCGGCCTCCTCATAGCCCTGCAGCATGTGCAGCCGCATCAGCGCCGATGCGAACCACGTCACGCCCCTGGTCTGCCCAGGCCGTTCCGGAATGAACAGGTGGATAACCTCATCAGCAGGCACGCGAATCCGGCGGCCAGTGGTGCGCACGTTGCCGGCGTAGGTATCGCCCGGATGGTTCGCATAGAAGTGATACGCCTGCGGCCGCAGGTACTGATCCACCTCGATGCCCATCCGCACCGTGTTGCCATCCTTGGCCTGCGGCACGTCGTCATCGATCAGGTAGTCCGCCTCCAGCAACTGCAGCGCGAACGGCACACGGCTATCGCCGAACGGCCGGCGGATCATCCTGATGAAGATCTCGCCGCTCTCCGCCAAGCTGCGCACCGCCAGCCGCTCAATATCGTGGAAGCCGAGCAGGCCGCTCACGTCGCAGCGGTATTTGTTCATCCACTTCTCGAACGCCTCGTGGATCTGGGCGTTCATCGCCTCATCCAACTTGCCGCCACGCAGCATCCGCACCTGGCTCTGATGCCGGATGCCATGGCCGATCACGTTGTTCTGGATAGCGCGCAGCGCCTGCTTTGCATAGTCCGAGTCACGGCACAACTGCCGCGCCCGGTTGCGCAATGCCTTGAAGCTCGACTTGATCTCGCTATCGGCGCTGGTGCCACTGGTCACCCAGTCCGCTGTCAACCGGCTAACACGCGCGCCCTGATACGCACGTTGCCGCGGCCGGATCGGCGCGAATCCCATTGCCTTGAACAGCCGAGTGCGCAGACCCATCAGAACCTCACGAACAGATTGAACGGATTGCCCAGACCATTGGCGATCAGCTGAGCCTTCTGCTCACGATTCACGTCAGCCTTCAACTTAGTTTCTAAAGCCAGCAAATCCGTCAGGTCGTATTTCTTCAGGCTCCTGTTGCCGATGGTGTATTCCTTCGCCACACCACCGGCGACGATCGTGCGGATCGCGGCCTGCACCGCATCAAGATCCTTCTGCGCCTGCGACCGTCCATCCAGCGCCGCCGGTGTGCCCGAGTAGCTCAGCGCCGCCAATACCGTCGACTGGCCGCTGCCCAGCGTGATCGTGCTGCCAGTCTTGGTCGCAACGGCTTGCCAGTACCAAGTGCCGGCATCGAAGTTCACGCTAGTAGCCGCAGCAATGCTGAACTGCCAACCAGTCCCATACGCAGTGCCTACCACTGTCGCGCCTTCGCTAGCTGCGTTGAACCGCAGGTAGTAGGTCAGCGTGTAATCCGAGCTGCTGACCTCATTGCCCAGATTGTCCACACCAGCAACATCCCGCCACTGGATCGTGTCGCCTGCTCTGATCTCGCTCGGGATGTTCACGGCCTACCAGTTGCTGACGAAGCCACCAGCAGCCACGGGTGCCGGCGACTGCTTCCTTGATCTTAGCGGTGCCTTCTTACCTTCTTCCATCTGCTGCCGCAACTGCTCCCACATCGTCGCCTGATTCATCCGCCGGCTGTAAATCAGCAGCGCCGCATAGCCATACACCGCACAATCCAGCGCTTCATTTCGATCACCCGACTTCTTCACCCATTCCCTGATCGGAAATCCTCGGTGATACCGCAGCGCCTGCCGTTCGCTGGTCAACTGCCGGAAGTATTCCTCATCAGCAGCCATCCCGAAGTTCAAGCTGCCGCCCGCTTCGTTATGTCGCAGCCTTCCGAACAGCGTCGTCTTGATCGTGTCCGTCCCCAACTGGTACAGCGTCACGCCTTTCTTCAGTACCTTCCCGCGCCAGTTCACATCCACCTTGTTGCCCTTGCCCACCGCCGGACTGTTGCGACGGCTGCTTCCCTTAATCGCCACCACGCCCTGCCGCACGCGCTCGCGCACATAGTTGTAGACCTCATGCGTGCAGTGGCCGCCAGAGTCGATCGCCATCTGCGCGATCTTCAACTCCTTCCCGCAAGCTGTCGACCAGCCGGTGGCCAGCACATGATCCAACTGCTTCCACACCTCGAGCTGAGTCGGATCACCCATCAACTCCTGATGCCACACCAGCCAGCCGGTCTCGCCCTCACCCCATCCCCACACACTCACCGCCAGTCGGTTGTCCTGCACGTCAACGCCAGCCGTCAGCAGCACCACCCCATCAGGGCATGTGCCCGGCTCATACGCCAGCCGCTTGGTCATCAGGCCTTCAGCGTTCACCGCCGCCGCATAGTCCTCCTCCCATGTCTCGGCCAACCTGGTGTTCACAAACGCCTTCAGTGCTGGACCGTCGCCCTTCGCGCGCAGAAAGTCATCAACCAACTGCTCCCAACTGCACCATCCCAGCGGGCTATACAGACCCGACAGATGGAAGCCAGCCGTCTTGCCATCGCTTGGTGCCGTCGCTCGCCACTCACCAGCGCCAAGCATCCGTGGCTTATGCACCTCCTCAAATCGCTCGCCGCATTTCTCGCACTCATACCTCGCCGTCTCCGGTCGCCGCTCCTCCCACTTCAACCTTGACCACTGCAGCCATTGCATCTCACCGCAACACGGGCATGGCACATAGAACCGCCGCTGGTCGCTCCGCTCATATTCCGCCTCGATCCGGCTGAAGTCCTTCACGGTTGGCGTACTGGTCAGCAGGATCTTCCGCCGCGCGAACGTGGTCGTCCGCCGCTCTGCCAGAGCCACCGGATCGCCCTCGCCATCCACATCGCTCGGGAACGCATCGATCTCATCGGCGAACAGATACCGGCACGGCGCAGATCGCAACCCCGTCGCGCTGTTGGCTCCGGTCAACAGCAGGATCCCGCCGAGGTACTCCTTGGCGAACATCGTGTTCCCCGAGTCGCGACTCCTGGCCGGTGCGATCTTCTGCGCCAGGCAAGGCGTTTCATTGATCAAGCTCTCCAGCCGTTGCTTGCTCAAGCGCTTCGCCATCTCCACCGTCGGCTGCACGCACAACATCGGACCAGGCGCATGGTCGATCACATAGCCCAGCCAGTTGCTGCCGGCCTCCGTCTTGCCCGTCTGCGCCGCGAACATCATCACCACCCGCTGCACCGGGCTACTGCTGCTCAAGCAGTCCATCGGTTCCCGCAAGTAAGGAGTCCTTGCCGTCCGCCACGGTCCAGGCTCCGCCGATGCCTTGCTGCTCAACCGCCGATAACGGTCCGACCACTGGCTAACCGTCAGCGGCTCCTCAGGCCGCAGGCCGTCCATGAACGCCAAACGCCAGACGCTCATGCGAACAGGTCCGATTGGCCACCGTAGCCCTGCGCGTCTGCGATGCGCCGCTGTGACAACTCGTGAAACTCGGGCTCGCGCTCAATGCCGATGAAGCGGTAGCCCTTCTGTGTCGCCACCACGCCGGTCGTGCCGCTACCCATGAACGGGTCCAGCACCACGCCGCCCTCAGGTGGTGCGAGTAGATCCAGTGCGCGCTCGATCAGCTCAGTTGGCTTTTCTGCTTGGTGACCTGTCTTGCGCGCTGTCGGCCCCCACTTGATCCGCCAAACGTCGTAGACGGAGCGGTTCACCGGCTTCCAGTCGGGCATTCGCGCCACCGCGAAGCACTCGTAGGAATGCCGCAGCATGTAGCCCATGCCCAGCTGCTCCTTGTCCCAAACGCCAACGCCACCAAATGCCAAAGGCGAACCACAGGCCGCGCGCTCGCACGCCATCGCGCCGCGCCAGTCGATGGTCATGAACACCGCGCCGGTTGGCTTGAGCACTCGCGCCAGCTCGCCCCAAATCTGGCGCATCCACAGATCGAAGAACTGCCGCTCGTCTGGAATGGCTGCCACACGGCTCACTCTGCTGCTGCCGGTGCCTGTGTTCAGGTAAGGCGGATCCGTGATCACAGCATCGACGGAAGCGGCCTCCAGCGTGGCCAGCACTTCCAAGCAGTCGCCCAGGCGTAGATCGATCATCGGCTCAGTCTGCCTCCACCAACTCCACCAGCGCAGCACGGTGCTCATCCGTCAGCACCTGATGGATCGCCGCTGGATCCGTCTCGCCAGCAAGCTGGTGCGATAGCCGATCCGCCAAATTCGCCAACGCCTCACGCACACTCCGCCCCATCGCGAAGGCTTCCTTCTTCACATCCACCGCAGGCACCAGATCGCGCCGCTTCAGATCCACCTCCAACTTCGCCAGCTCCGCCTGGTAGTGCTCACGCCGCGCGCGGCTTTCATTCAGCTCTGGGATCTCATCATCAGGCAACGCAGCCAACCGCTGCCGCAACTCCCGCGGGTTAGCTGGCCGCGGCTCCACCGGGTCAGGTTCATCCACCTTCGCGTTGTTGTTCTTCAACGTGTTCTTCCGCCACAGCTCCAGCGCTAGATCACGATTGAGCCAACGCTTGCCATCTTCCTCGACAACAGCCTCAGCGATTCGGCTCTTGCTTGCGTGAGTCACCGCCGCCTTGGTGCAGCCTTTGATCAGTGCAAACTCCGCGAACGTGACCAGCACGCAGTTAACTGCTCCTAGTTTCTGTTAACTGATACTAAACCCCTGTAAACTCCCTCTAGGGGGATCTCATTATAAGAATTGGTAAGATCCCTTGCGGTGCAAGGCTTTAGAGGGTTTGAGGTCTGGCGCTAACTCTTTTGTGCGCGCTTGCGATAACC
>Ga0208555_1000176_pt1 | contig 14019 bp, 18 predicted proteins | sample Colrivmeta1449A3_FD_187629 | JGI IMG/M metagenome (GOLD analysis project Ga0208555, IMG submission 187629) | Estuarine microbial communities from the Columbia River estuary - metaG 1449A-3 (SPAdes) (version 2) | ecosystem: Environmental > Aquatic > Marine > Intertidal zone > Estuary | place...
GGTTGCCTACCTGGACATTCTTGAAGTCTTCCAGTCCGCTAAGGCCAAGCCCGTCTGGGTTGTTGTTGAGATAAACGGCCAGCACCACCTGCGCACGTTTGACTTGATCTGGGATTTCGGTGTCGGTGAAATAATCAGTTGTGATTCGAAACGGAAACCCAACGGCATAGGTGTTGATATAGGTGTCGGGCTTGCGAACACCAGTTCGCGGCCATTGCATTGATTGGGTATCAGTAGAGCGAGCACCAAGAAAGCGTTCACGATCAAGCCTCTGCGCAGCGGAATACAACGCACGGTTTTTGTTGTCCGTGGTAGCGGTGCCCCATGCTGTCGCATCAGCGTCTAGCACCATGCCGTCAATAATTAGCTGTGCGTCAGCCAGCGTCAGGTACGAGTTTGCGTCTGCCGCGTTTGGCGTTGCGATTATCGTGATTGCCATTGTCCGGCTCCGTTGGTATCAGTTTAGGCTCTGCAATAGAAAGAGAGGCCACTTCCGTAGAAGCAGCCTCACGATCACGCAGTCGCCGGAAGGCGAACAAGCCCATTAAGCAGCAGCGCCCTTGATGACTGCAAAGCTAAGCACAATTGCTTGGCTTAGCGATCCACCAGATACGTTGCGCACTGTGACTGCAAACGATCCCGCCGCGACCGCATTGGCCAGAACGGAATATGCGCCAGCAGTGCCGGCTGATGCATGGTTAACAATCACAACATCAGTTGCAGCTATAGAGCTGTTTGTGACGGTGAAAGAAACGTTTGTAGCATCAGCCAAAGCAGCACCGTTCATGGTGATTGATCCTGAAGGAAAGTTCAGGGTTACACCAGTGCTCTTGCTAGTTGCTTGGGTGACAGCGCCACCAAGCCCAACTGGATAGCCGATCGCATTGCCGGCTACGGTTTCAAAGATAGAAGCCATGATTAGTTACCTCAATCGAAGTTAGAGGTGTTTGTAGCCCGCACGATCCCAAGGTTCTTGAGTTCGTACACCTTCGACCAGTTACCAACTGTTGCCAGTGCGGCGCGAGTCGGGTTAGGAGTGCCAACCGTCCACTTGCTGCCAACGGGGTGGTAGCAGTAGTGAAGGTCAATCGACATGGCATCGCTCTTGGCGAGGATGTCACGGTCGGTTTCAGTCTGCATCCCCATCTGCTCACCAGAGGCAACAGCGCCTTGGGTGAAGAAGTAAGTGGCATACTCGGTGGAGCTGCCGCTGCCTTCAGTTTGCACATCGTCAGAGACGATTACGCGCAGACCCATGTAGGTAGGCACGGAGTTGTCGCCGCCGTATGCGCCAGAGATGCTGCCGCCTGATTGGGTGGTAGTAGTGCCGCGTGCATCAAGGGTGCTGACATAATCAATCGCCTTGCGCTCAACCAGGTCGTAGTAGACCTTGGAGTGCATTGCAACAGCAGCCAGCTTGTCGCCTTGGTCACCCAGCAGGCTGCGGGCTTCCGCAACGTGGCGGGGGCTAAGCACAGTCGGGGTGTCACCAGATTCGCCGTCGATGGTTAGACCAAAGAAAGCAGCAGATGAGCTAGTGGTGCCGAGGGTGCCGAAGATACCAGCGAGGCATGACAGCAAATCCTTCTGGCGCTGGTTGGCAACGTAATCAGCGATCTTGGCGCCGATAGCAGCCATGGGGTCAGCGCCAGCAGCAAGTGCTGCAAGGTCGCGTGACTCAAAGGCACGACCACGGTGCAGGATGACGCCGACTTGCTTGTCAGCAGTGATCTTGCCAGGTGTCAGTGAGGTGCTGTCAGTCAGCACTTCAAAGTCGCCAGACAGGTTGGCCTTGAAGAATGGGACATTAATGTAATCACCACCCTCAGTAGCGTTCAGCTCAGCCATGGGCTGCACCACACCGCTAGCCAAGAAGGCATCACGAAGTGTGGTTTGCTCAATAACGTAAGGCGTGAAAATCTCTGGGATGATGATGTCAGAGCGAAGAGTCGCCATGATTCATCTCGGGGAAATGGTTTACGGTGTGGGCGCAGCCCTGGCACCAGCGCAGCCGGTTGCAAATAGTTTAGCGGGTTGCTGCAGCCTTCAATCGTTCGTACATGTCACGGTCTGTACGGAACAGTCGTGATTGCTCGGTGAGATTAAATGACTCCTGCGCAAATGGGTTCTTGATGCCCAGCGGCATCTCACCACTGCTGCGCCCTGATGGTGCGCCGCTACCTTGTGGCCTTGGCTGCTTTTGCATCCATGCTGGCAGCGTCTTGGCCCATTCGCTTACGGGTGTGCGCTGGTAGCCATCGACTACTACCACGGTGCCATCAGGATCACGCTCAATCTGATCGCTGCTCAGCTTGGTCTTGAGCACCATGTCGGGGTCATGCACTAGATCGGCTAGTGCGGTTACTGCTGGCGTGACGAGTTCAAGCTCACGGACGCGGATTTCAAGTTCTGTGATGCGCTGGTCCTTTTGCGCCGTCGCCTCACGGTACTGCTGCTCCAAAGCTTGTCTTGCTTCGGAGTATTTGCCTTGCGATTCAAGTTCAGATTGCTCAGCGCGTCGCTTGAACTCAAGTAGCTCATCGACATCAACGCCATCCGGTAACTTCTTTGATTTAGCAGTGCGCAGCTCAGCAATCAGCTCTTGGTTCTTGCGTTCCAGTGCTTCGATACTGCGTTGCATTGCATCAGTAGCCGCAGGCTCCTGAGTTTGATTCTCTTCAGACATGCTTATCCCGCAGGGATATAGTGCATCACCACTTTACCTTATCCGCCCAGTAAGCAGGGCTTAGCTTACCTTTGGCGATGTTGCTGGCGTGCCTGGCCTTAAATGATGCCCTTCTGGCCTTGTCTGCTGCTGATTCTCCTGTTCGTGCTGGTGAGCCTGATACGCCCTGTTGGCCGAAACGGATGAGCTTTACGGTGGCGCCTTCTTTAGCGAGTACCGCATGAGACTTGTTGGGGTTGCTAGGCGTCCGCTTGGGTTTGTTGTAACCCTCGAACTGCTCGCCGCGATAGGTGATCACTTCTTCTTGCGCTTCGGCTTTTTGGCAGTTTTAGCAGCAGCCTTAAATGCAGCAGCAGATGGGCGGCCTTCTTCACCCTTGCGCGCCATGCGCTCGTCGCTGCCAGCTTCAATGCGCTTGCGTTTTGCGGCGATGTTGGCGTATAGGCCTGGTTTCTTCAGTGGCATGGCGCCATTCCTCAATACCTAGTAGCAGGCTAGCGCCATCTGGCGCTGCCCAGCCTTTATCGGTGTAGATCGCCGGCACCCATGCCTCACCAGCTAATGCCTCGACAGGATCAGAGCTGATGCCAGCAGGTGTGAAATGCCGGAGGCTAGGCAGGTCCATATCGTTTGCGGAGCTGATCTAATGTTACCTCTGCGCCATCATCACGCACCAGCTTTGCGATGGCGGCATCGGGGCCATACTTATCCGCCAATCTACGGAAGTAGGGCGCCTTACTGCCTAATGCCTGTTGCTGCCTAGCCAGCACATCTGCATTGGTTTCACCTGGCATCTTGTCTTTAAGCCATTTGCCGTATGTGGTGTTGATTGGCACCTGCCCATTTTTACTGGCTCTGGTTGCCGTGGTTGATGGCGGCAAGATGTCTGGGTCGATCACCGGCACTGTCGTTGACCGGCAGTTGAAGTGCTGCGGCGGTGTTGGCCCCTTGCCATATTCAAACTCACGACCATCCAATGCACGACAAATGCTGCTGGTGCGGGTATCCAGTGTTGCCACATAGCGATATTTTTTAGTAATGTCTTGGTTGGCTTCATATACCTGCTGGCTGGCGGTATTAGCTACTTGGTTAATGCTGGTGCGTACTAGCGTCATAATTTGGTTGTCAGCTACGGCAGTGGCTTGCCCGCCTGCTGCTACCAGTTGTCGGACGGTTTTGGCCTCCTCGCCAAATTGCAAGTTGCCAATCAACCGCTTGGCGATGCTTGGCGTGGTTTCACCTGTCAGCAACCCTTGCCGTACCACTTGGCTAAATCGCTCGGCTTGGTCTACGGCGATGCCACGAAATGCCTTGGTGACCACTTCACCATTGGGTAGCGTGATGGTGGCACCCTTGGCGGCGGTCAAGTTAAACACGCCAGTGCCAGCTTGGCGTGCTAATGCTTCTGCGCCTTCTACTGCTGCAAACAGGTCATCCGATAATGCCACCACGTTGAGCTGTGTTGGGTCAGTGGTGACCACGCTCTGCGCAAACTGCGGGCTTATCTCAACAGTGCGCACTGCATCACGGCTGCCAACCGGCAATGCCTTGCGCAGTTCTTCAGTTACAAACTCTGACTGCAACTGCGCCAACCCTTGCAGCTCAGTTGCGGTTAGCTCGGTTGCATCACCAGCCCATGTGCCAAGCGAGTCTTTAAGCTGCGCCAAAATGCCACGAAGCCTAGCAGCCTTAACTGGTGCGGCTAGATCATCAATGGTGCGCAACTGGTTGACGCTATCAATGATGATGTCGTTATATGCATTGATTACACGCCGCGCCACGCTATTGCTGTAGCGGTTCAGGTCTATTGCATTGCGGTATAGCGTTTCTGGTGTGCTCATTCGATAATACCTAAATCTGCAGCGGCATACCCTGACCGAATACTTACATTAGCGCCGCGCTGCAATGCACTGGTTACCACCGCAGCAAATGCGTCATAACCGTTCTGGCCATCTTCCATCAGTACCATCTCGTCTACCTCATCAGCCTTGCCGTCTACATACCAGCTAACGCGCACGATTGCTAAGATCTCCTCTGGCAATGCGCTGACGTGATAGTCAAGCTCCTGGTGTCTCGGCTTCTCCGGTTCGATCATCACTGCTACGTCGATCAACCAACTGATCAGGTTGTCGAGCAGGTTGTAGATCCATCCCCGCATTTGCTGTGGCATCTAGTTCCTCGTCAACGTCGAAGTCATCACCTAGCACATCGCCATCAGACAATTGCTGCAGCAAGGTTTCTTGAGTGATGGTCCCTGCAGTGTAAAGCTGCAACAGGCTGTTGATCTCCTGTGGGTCAAGCCTAGTACCCATAAAGTCGCGGTTGACGTGGCTGCTACCGGCTGCTTCATTTTGGCCTAGGTACTGCGCATGAAACTGCAAGCAGTTGTCGATCATGTCTTGCATGTTCTGCGCAATCACCATCATGGTGCTGTCGCCTTGGCTGCGGTTAATGCGCTTGGCTTCGGCGGTTTCAGCGGTTAACTTCTGGCCTAGCACTGCTGATAGTCCTAGTTCATTGATCTGCAGCGCCAATGCTTCTAGCCGCTTGAACTGGTACTGAAAGCTAGTACCGCCAGGTTCGATGTACTCAGCGCGGCCTTCAGCGGGAAATGCAATGGCTTCACCGGGGCCAGCTGATACCTCCTCAGCGCTTGATGGGAAGCCGTAAAAGGCCAGCATCGGCACTGCTGAAATGTGCAGCTGGTTGTCGAGGTCTGACTGGATCTGATACGTCTTTAGGTTCAGCTCTGCAATATCTTCCAACGGTGGCCGCGACTCCATAAAGCCAATGCGGTTGGCGTAGGCGATGCTGAATGGGATCGAGCTAAGGCTGGTGCGGCCTTCATCTACGACGCGGAAGTCACCCTTGTCATCCTTCTGGTGGATCTCATATTCACCAGGCGTCAGTACACGCACCTGCTGCACTAACTTCTCGCCGTACAAGCCATCGGGGACACTGGCTACCTCCTGCAACCTGAGCATCGTTAGCTCCTGCTTGCCTTCCTTTGCTTCAGTTCTCCATCCAAGGATCTGCCGTGGCGTATATGTCACCCAATAGGGTCTACCGCCATCAGCAGGTGCATCCACCAATGTACCAACGTGGCCATAACGGACCATCTTGCGGGCTGACTCGTATGTCCAAACATTAAGATCGTTCCCGTTCATATCGACGTCGAATAGCTGTTCGGTGATGGTGTCGCTGGTATCAACCAACTTGACCGGCTTGCGCGTCAACATACCAGCTAGCAACCGCTCAAGGCGCTGGTAGTACGGCGGGCATACGCTACGGGCTAGTCGGTTGTCGTAGGACTCATCCTGCTCCCGTGGCTCCTGCGGTAGGTAGCGGCGATGCTTCTGCCGCATCCCAAACGTGCCCTGCAACAGATCCTCAATCAAGATCCAATGCTGCTCTTGCGCGTACCAGGGGGTGTTCGGGTCTTGAACGCGAGTTACCTTGCGCTCTGTAAGAGGACGGTCGTATGCGCCAAGGCCCGAATACATGTTCTACGTCAAGCTGCCGTCAGTGTAACGCTGTTACGGCTCACCTTAATCTCAAACTCATCACCGGGCTTAAATGCTTCGGTGATGTATGCGCTGCCGACCATTAGGTTGCCGTTGAATTGCACCTTGGTCTTGTAGCTAAGCTTGCGGCCTGCTTTCTTGCCAGTAGTTGCAAGGCTAATGCCTTTTGCTTCTAGCAATGCCTCGTAGAAGGCAGTGAAGCAAACCTTGTCATCTTTGACGTAGCCGCAAGCGCGAACGATGTCAGTTTTATTGCAGTCGCCAAGTTCCTTGACTTTAGCAAGCAGTTCAGACCCGGTCAGCATTGGATAGTGAATGGTAAGCCTGGTCAATATAGCCTTACGCCGGTTCCACGTCCAGCACCTGCATGTAGTGGGTTGAACTCACGCCAGATGACGTAGCCCAATGCGTCGTTCATGTGGTCGTAGCCGCCATCCTTATCGGGATCGCCTTTCTCGCTGTAGCTCTGCAGCTCTAAGCACTCGATCACCTTGCGGCAACTGGCAGCAATGGTGAGCCTGACCTGGCCTTTACCATTTTCTAGCAATGCTTGCACTGCAGCAACGCGATCGCGGACGCCAGGGTTGCTTTTGGGTGATTGGTTGCTGAAGCCATAGGACTCCAAGATCTGAATATCGGTTTGCGTTGCATTGGTGCTGCGGTTGCCGCCGCTGGCATCGGGATAAACGTAGATGCGGTGATCGGGGTAGCGGCGCTTGATCTCCTGTGCCAAGGCGTCGGTGTCATGCGCACCTGAAATCTCATCAATTACTAGCAGGCTGTTGCTTTGCCTGATGGCGATGACGGCTGACATGTTGCCTACGTTGAAGTCAACGCCAACGCGCAACGGTTCACGGCTGATGTCCGGCAGGTCGGTGACAATGTGCTTAGCGCGATCAAAGCGGTCATATACCTGGCCAGTCGTGAGGTTGACAAACTCACCGTCGAGGTATGCGCGCAGTAGTTGCGGGTCGTAGTTGGCCTGCAGCCGCTCGATGAAGTCCGGCGGCAGGTGCGGGTTATCTGCGGTGCGCATCTTGATCAGCTTGCGATCAGTGCGCTGCTGGGCGTCATCACTGCCAAAGGTGTTCCACATCCAGCGGAATCCTTCAGGTGTGCTGGCTGCTGCAAACTGCCTGACATTGCCAGACCGCAAGCGACCAAGGATCTTAGGAAATGCCTTGTTAGCGATGGCAGGTGTCACGGTGTCGATCTCGTCCGCTAGTACCCATGCAAGGTTGAGACCAATGATGCGGCTCCAGTTCTCAAATGAGCGGCACAAGATCTTGGTATCACCGCCTGGCAGGTGCAGCATGTACTCCGGCAACGGGCTAGCGCGGAAGGTGTACGGAATGTCATACGCCTCTAAAAATTCATCGAAGTCGTTCTGCCAGATGTCGCGGATCAATGGGCCAGTGGGCTCCATCACGCAACCGATAAAGCCTTGATTGGCTGCGGCCAGCATCACTGCCTTAGCACATAGCGCACGCGTCTTGCCGGCGCCATAACCAGCGGAGATGCCAATGATCTGCGTTGCGGTGTCATCAGCAAACGCAAGCTGGCCAGGGTGCAGGTCATTGCGGATGCTTACCAGCAGCTCATCCATGGATGCTGCAGTAGGCATCTCCATAAAACTAAGCAGCGGCGTATCTTCGCAGATGCCGGTGATCAGGCTCACGACATTTCAAACTGCAGCAATCGCGCTTGCTTGTCCAATGCAATCAGCGCAGTGTTGAGCTGATCATTCTCTGATGCACGGCGCTCGTAGTCCATAGCGCGAGCAAGCGCGCCTTCAAGCCATGTTGGGCGCATTATCGCGGCATCTTTGGAGATCAGCTCACGAGCGCGAGCAATGTAGGCATCGGCTTGACGCTCGCCAACCCCCCAGTTTTCTGAGGCAAACTGAATGATCTGCTTCCTGCTGTAAGCGCGCAAGAGCAGGTCATAAACAGCATTTGTACGCTGCTCAGACTCTGTGTTGTTGCACTTGCGCGCCACTGTTTTTAGCTACGAATTTGCACAGGCATTATCAGGCAGGTCTGATCTGGTGCATTGGTTGGCGTCAATACTACAGGAGTAGTTGCGCCATTTGCTGACAGTGTAATGGTTTCTGAAGACCTAAAAGCTTTTAGGCCATCTAGGAGGTAATGCACGTTGAAGGCTAGTGCAAGCTTGCCGGTGGTGCCGGTGTACTTGATGGCTTCGGTGCCGTTGCTGCCGTCGGAGTCGGCGGTGATCACCATGGTGCCCTTGTCACCGATTAGCAGGTTGACAACGGAGTTATGCGCTTCAGCGATGAGTGCTACACGCTCAAGGCATCGCGCAAAGCGGTGACGATCAAGGGTGATGGTGTGCTCAAAGGTTGGCGGGATGAGCTTGGCTACGTCGGGGTAGGTGCCATCGAGGATGCGGCTGTAGATGGTGATGCCATCGCCAGCGTCGATTACGGCCTGACCAGCGGCTGCAGCAATGCCCACGGTGCGATCCTGCAACAGCTTCATGGTGCTGGCTGGCAGTGTGAGGTTAATGCCATCGGGTAGCGCTACGGGCAACCGCACCAGTCGGTGGCCATCGGTGGCTTCCATGTAGCCGTCGGCTAGGTGGATGCCTTGCAACACTTGCTTGGAAGCATCGCTGCTGGCAGCAACCAGGCAAGCGCGTACGCCAGCGGTGATGTCCAGATCAGCGCTAGCAGCCTCTACAACGGGCATTGCGGGGTAATCCGCAGCATCGGACACCGGAAGGCCATACGAGCCCCCAGGAGCGCTCACAGCGCCATCTGTGATCTCCACAGCCTCGCCATCGTCCATACGGCTTACAAGGCCAGCCAGGAGCCGATACGGCAGCGCCACAGCGCCAGCGGTATTGACCACTGCCGGGATGGTCACTGTGATGCCTAGGTCAAGGTTGTAGCCGGTAATGGTGACATTGCCGCCGCCAGCAGTGATGAGGCAGCAGTCAAGGATCGGGTGTGAGCTGCGGATGCCTACTGCAGGTGCAATGGTGCGCAGTGCATGGTCTAGATCAGCTTGCGATGTTGTGAGCTTCATTGAGTGCAGCGATGATGTTGTTGTAATCGTCTTGAAAGCTGGCGACGAGTTCCATGGGGATGGGTACGCCGTCATCTTGAGCATTGTCGCGGATGGCCCAGGCATAGGCCATCGCTTGCGTCATGCAGTCATGCAAGCGGTTGATGACCGGCGACTGCTTGGCGGGAATGTTGATCAAGTCTGGTGATGACATAAGCAACAAGATATTCAACCTGCTGCCGAGGCAAGTCACCGCGCATGGCGCTAACTGCATCAGCAACCAACGCATGGTACTCCACCGTGTTCAACCGTGCAACCGGCAGGCTTAACGCTTTGTTGCGAATGAACGCTGAGCGGCTGGTGCCTGCTGCCGCCGCTTGCTGGTCCAATGCGGTGAGGTCAGCGGGCTCAAAACGGACTTTGATCTCTTGCATGGGCGCTTCAGAGGTTGGACGAGGTTAGACGCCTTGATATGACTGGCTTTGTCCGACCGTCTAACCAACCTAACCTCTTATATAAAATAAGTAAATAGAGGGGTAGGGGGAGGTACGGAGTAACTCTTAAGGGGAGGTAGGTCGGACGTGAGGTTAGGCGGCTGAGAAACGCTGCGCTGCAAGGCGTTTCGCCGTCTAGCCCCTAGGTTGGTCGTCTAACTGGTAGTACCAACGCCGCTTGCCGGATGATTCGCGGTGTTTGGTCCAACCAAGCTCTTTCAGGATGGATGCAACCTGCATCTGGTCCACCTTGGTCTGGCGTTCCATGGGCTTCTGGATGGCTTTGGCAAGGATCTCCTCAGAGGTCAGCACCTCCATGGAACGGCGATCAGCAAGGTAGGTAAGGATGGCTGCACGCCACGGCGATTCAATCATGTAAGCATCATTTTCCTGCTGAACTGCAAGCTCCATTGCAAGCGGGAGGCGATTAGTTTCGCCGTTGCGGTATGCGTGAACAGCAGCAGACCAAATCGCATCGCGCTCCATAAGCAGCGTTGCGGTGTTAATTTGATCGACTTGGGTTTTGGTTGTAGGGATTACCCAAAATCGGCGGTTTCCGGTTTCATCAACCAAGAACCCAGCGGTCTTATTGGTGGTGCCGACGATAATGCCACGCCTAGGAAATGCCTCAACGGCCTTACCGTATGGAACCCTAAGTAGGTCAACGGCTTGGGATAGGAACGCCTTAACTTGGCCAGCGTGCTTGCGGTTGGTGATGTGATCTAGCTCTGCCCATTCCATAATCCAGGAACGGTGCAGCACCATTACATCATCCTTGGTGCTGATGTCACCTAGGGCATCGGAGTAGAACGGACCACCAAGACAACCCCAGAAACTGGACTTGTACGCACCTTGATCGCCCATGATCACGCAAGCGGTGTCGTGCTTGTAGCCGGGGTCAAAGGCACGAGCAACGGCACCGATCAAGGTGCGCTTGAGCATCTCGTCGTAGATGCTGGTGCCGCCATCGCCTGGCCTGAGATACGCGGTTGCCAGTCCGTCGATGTAAGTCGGTTCAACGTGCTGCTCGCAATGGAGCAGGTACTCGGTGACTGGGTTGTAAAGGTTTTCATTGGCGACCTGAACCAGGCAGTCAATGGCTAACTCCTTGCCAACCTTGTAACCCATCTCCGCCAGCTTTAAGTAGAAGCGGTCGGCGCCGTCGATCACCTTGCCTTTGATCTCAATTTGCTGGGTGAAGACGTTGTAGCGGATCTCATCAGCTTGGCTGCGCAGCAGTGCCAACAGCTCTGCAGTTTCCAGCTTTTCCGGTTTGGTGATGATCGGCGGCTTGTCGCCACCGCCACCGCTAGCTCCACTGGCAACGGTGCGGCTAGGTTCACGGCGTTGCGTGCGCCAACCGTCTTTTTTAGCCATATCGCCAAGGGTGCCAAGGCTGATGCCTGATTTCTTAAAGCTTTTCCACTTGCGCTGGCAGTCGCTGGGCTTGTGCTTACCAGATTGCGCTGACCAATGCTCCCAGTCGCTTAAGAGTGTGTCATCGCCAACGCTGTGGAGCGCCATGCCAACCGCCAACCAGTCGTCGTAGTCATCAGCGCGGCTGCTGGATAGCGCATCAAGGTATGAGCGCGCACGGTCTGCGTCATCAGAAGCCGCCAGCAATGGCAACGGCTCAGCCACTGGCTTAAGCATCCGCTCGATAAGGCAAAGCGGCGCTTCTGCTAGATCGAGGTCTTCAGGGCTGTATTTGGCAACCCAGTGGTAGCCCGTAGTGGTTGGATGCGCGCCAGCTACAACTGACTGGCAACCTGTCCAACGAAGTTCGATCTGCTCTGGCTTGTTGTCGGAGTCGGTGACACCAGACTTGTATTTGCGCGTGGCAATGTCTGGCCAGTACTGCTCTGGTACGCGGTAGATGACCTGAAACCTGCCATCGCGGCCAGATGTGACGGTCCAACTACGCGGCATCGACGACATGGGGCAACCCCAGCCGAGGAGGATGGTGCTAGCGCTGCGACCATCGTGATCAAGGAACAGCAGACCACCTGATGGCACGCCGCAGCACACGCCGATGGCCTTAGCGCTGCCGGCTTCTAGCTCAGCCTGCAAGCCAGCTTTATCTAGCGGCCGCTCCTGCCACTTGGCCTGGTATGGGCGCTTTTGATCATCGACAGCGACATATCCCCACCCATCGGGCAGGCGTGCAAGCTCTTCGGTAAGGCTCATCGCTTGGTGGCTGGCAAGATGCCGCCTAGGTGCAGATCAAGCGACTGCTCCAGCAGAAGCCGTATGGCAGTAGCGCGGCTCATGCGATCACCACGCCAGGAGTCAAGGCGCTGCTGCAGGTCAGTCGTAAGTCGTATATGGGTTGGACGGCTTAGGCGCACGGTGCTGGGCTAGGTGCTTGCACACTGTAGCAGCGGCTGCTACGCTGGCAAGGCCAGATGCCTGTCCTATGCCAAACCAACGACCGATTTTCCGAATTACCTACCAGCGCCCATGGGGTCAATGCGTGGTAAACACTGCGCAATTCCAAACAGAGGCGGAGTTGCGCGTTGGGTTTGCTAAGTCCTACCCAGGATGCGAGCTGGTATTGGTTGAAGATGTAACTAAGTACTTCTTGCCTAAAACAAAATGAGAACCTTTACAGATGTAGATGTTTACACCGCATCTCAAGAGCGTTTAGATTTTATTTTTGCAAACTTTAAGAGGATTTACGTTTCTTTTTCTGGCGGCAAAGATTCAGGAGTGCTGCTCAATCTTGTAATTGACTATGTGCGCAAGCATGGCATTGACACAAAGATAGGCGTGCAAATAATGGATAATGAGGCAAACTACACGCATAGCGAGCAGTTTATGCACGACATTATCCGCAGCAATTTAGACGTGCTTGACGTGTATTGGTGCTGCTTACCAATCAGTCTTCCCTGCACAGTGTCGTCTTACGAAATCGACTGGCAGTGTTGGGGCGAGCACGATCGGCATAGATGGATTCGACCAATGCCAACCGATGACTATATTGTAAACTTTGCAAATCATCCGTTTGCAGATCTGTTTATAGAAAACATGGATTACGCCACATTTTGGGACATGTTTGCAGAATGGTATAGCCAAGGCGAATCATGCGCCAACCTTATCGGCATCCGCACAGTTGAATCATTAAATCGCTTCAGGGCGATTATGAACCAAGATAAAAAAACAATGCTTGGCCGCATGTGGACCAAACAGAATACTGCCCATACATTCAACTGCTATCCAATATACGATTGGCGCACTGAGGACATTTGGGTTGCTAACGCTAAGTTTGGATGGGATTACAACAAGCTGTATGACATCTTCTACATGGCAGGCGTACCGATTAAAACAATGCGGGTTGCGTCGCCGTTTATGTCGGAGTCTAAATCTAGTCTTGCGATGTACCGGATAATTGATCCGCAAATCTGGGCTCGGCTTTGCGCTAGGGTTGGCGGTGCTAATTTTATGGCTACATACGGCAAGCAATTAGACTACAAATCATTCAAGTTGCCTGCAGGCCACACTTGGAAATCGTTTGTTAAATTCCTGCTGGCAACGCTTCCCGACCAATCAAGCGTAAATTTTAAGCAGCGTTTCATTCAATCCATTCGTTACTGGGGGCGAGTGGGACGCGGTTTGCCTGAGTTTATTATTGAAGCCCTTGGCAAGGCTGGGGTTCGTTTTTACTTAAACGGAATTACTCGGCACGGTGGCAATAACTTGCGCCGTGTTGTTATAAAGGTTCCGCCGGATCACCTTGACGAGCTGCCGTGCCACAACAGCATGGTTACTTCATGGAAACGCTTTGCTATTACCGTTCTCAAGAACGACCACACTTGTAAATACCTCGGCCTAGCTCCAACCCAGGAGCAACAACGCCGCCAAAAGTCAATCCAACTTAAGTACAGCCAAGTCCTAAAATGAAAATCCTTAACGCCAACCAGCTTCCCGCTGATCGCATTGCGACCTGCCCAAAAGGTGGCTTTACTAGCCATCGCCTCGTTGTCGAGGCTGACGGCATGGGCTACAGCATGACCAAAACCGTTGTGCATCCTGGCAAGCCGCATCGCTGGCATTACCAGCATCACCTAGAAACTTGCTATTGCGTCAGCGGTAAAGGGCTGCTAATTAATGAGGCAAGCCAAGAGCTTGTTGCTGTCGGTCCTGACGTGACATACGTTCTAGATAAGCACGACGCGCACACGTTTGAAGCGCTAGAGCCAACTGTTTTAATTTGCGTTTTCAACCCACCTCTCAAGGGAGATGAGCTGCATGATGAGAATGATTCATACCCTTGGCGATCTCCGGTC
>Ga0208555_1000179_pt1 | contig 13946 bp, 27 predicted proteins | sample Colrivmeta1449A3_FD_187629 | JGI IMG/M metagenome (GOLD analysis project Ga0208555, IMG submission 187629) | Estuarine microbial communities from the Columbia River estuary - metaG 1449A-3 (SPAdes) (version 2) | ecosystem: Environmental > Aquatic > Marine > Intertidal zone > Estuary | place...
CGTTGCATCTTCATGCAGGGCTTCTGCCACCCTGATTAGCTGCTCGTTTTGAACAATGGAGTAGCTTTCGCTTTGAATGGAAAGCACGTTGCCAGTGTCGCCGCGAGTGATGGCTTGGTAGCCAGGAATGGGGAGGCCAGCAGGATCAAACACGGGAGTGCTGATGGTGCTCCAGTCGGCATTGGCAGTAGCGAAGGCTTCGCGAGCGGGCTGGGTGCCATCTAGAACAGTGCCAAGCTTGTGCCAGGCGGGCTCGTTGTTGAAGAAAACGCCGGAGGTGAATTGGTGGCTCATGACTTTGAAGGAAAGTTGGCTGACAAAAAGAAAATTAGCTGGTTTTGGGCCTGAAGTCAAGCCCGTTCACAAAACTTTACGATCAGCGTTGCTGGTCGCAGATACCAGAGAGCATCTCGCCCACATAATCGTGAGCGGCGCGAAGCTTGCTGAATGCAGCATCACGCTCTGCACGAGCCTGTGAATAAGCCGCAGGCCCTTGCACATAGAAATCCCGACCATTTAACTCGGCTTTTGCCAGAGCATCCATGGCCTTGTCGATGGCATGGTAAGCAGCAGCGTAGCCGTCGCGCAGATCAGTAAAGCTGGTGCCGTTGAGATGGACAGTGGGAACGGTTGCCATGGAAGGAAAACGAAGGTGAGGTTCTCGCCTCGTGAAACAACAATAAGCCCAAAGGCGCCCGTTTCCAGGCGCCAGCGGCAATCTTCACACTCTGTAACAATTAGTCCGCAGGCATGGAAGCCCCTCCCACCACGCGAAACCTTCTATTGGTGAAGATCCTGCGTAAGCTTTCAGCCTTGAGCCTGATGGCAGCTTCGTCGTTGCTGGTGTCCATGTGGTGGTATTTACCATCCACCCAGCTCCAAAGGCTCCAGACGTTTTGATTAGGGCGATCAAGAAGAGCAGGCATGATTAATGCTTTTTTGTTAATTCAGAATACAAGGAATTAGCGTGTGAATCAAAAGCGTGTGTCCATCGCTCTTTATTCCTGCTGTTGGGAAAACGCTCAAAGTAGTCGCGAGCTTCGGCAGCAGCAGTATCAATCGCTTGTTCGCAAAAATCATAATATTGCGAGCCTAGTTTTTCAATGACTAAAGATTTGAGCACTTCTTTTATCCGTGCGCTGAAGGCATCCGTTGATGGCCGCTTAGATTGAACAAATACTTTATCTGTCCAATTGCCAGATTTGCGCTGTGCAATATTCTCAAGGGACTGTGATGCTTTTTGTCTTGCGAGGGCTCCGCTGATTAGGACTGTGTTGTTAACGTGTTCCGCCGTTGGATTTTCGGGAGGAATAGAAAAAGCAGCTTCCGCCTTCTCTTTCATTAATGCCCATGTTGCCCATCCTTTAACTGCAACAAGAAACGTTCGTCGTCCCTTGATTCTGTTTAGTTCTTTTTGATACTTAGCTTCAGTTGCAAGTATCACCTTATACATACCTCTCTTCTGCTTGGTGGACTTAATGCATTCGTTGATGAAAGTAATATCCTGGTCAATTTCTCGGCAAAGACTAACAAGAGTTGAATGGTTATATCCGCTGAAGTCATCAGCAACTAGGAAGCTTCTGTTGACAACTTTACTGGCCCAGCCTTTCACAATAGGCTTGTGAGAGTTTTCGCAAAGTGTTTGCACTGTTGCTAGTGTTTCCATTAGATTTTAGAGATGAAAATAACAGGAGTAGTTGGCAGGAATAGTTGGGGACTTACAAGAAAAATGTGCTTACTACGGGCCTATCACGCTGTGTCCCACGCTGTAACCACCCGTAGTCTTCGATGAGACCCTGTACAAAATAGAGGCTAGGATAAACAACTGCACCAACAATTGTTTTAGTCCACCACTTGGCACGAGTAGTGGTAAGCATATTAAGGGAGCACATAGTTAGGGGATGACTAATCCCCCTCTCTGCCCCATTGATTAACAGTAAAGGGCGATGCCGTTTGCTTTGATGCTTACCACGCGCTCACAGTCAAAGGAACGCCAAGCACCTTGGCCTTCTTTGCGAGCAATGGAGAAGTCACGGCAGCGAACGATGCTGGGCGCCTTGAGAGCGTAGCCAGTACCTTTGATCTCCTGGGTGTCACGAGGGTTGAACTGCAGCTTGCGAAGGCTGCCATCAGCCTTGCGGAACTCTACGGAAACAATGGAAGAACCAGCATCAAAGATAAAGCTTTTGACGAGGTCGGTCTTGGACTGAGGCTTAAGAACGCGAGACATGGTTGGAAGGAAAGGAGAGGCTTGCGCCTCGTGAAGGAACAATACCCTGGATTCAGCCCTCGTCGGTGGCTGCTTCATACTCTGTAACAATGTCCTGGAGGGTTTCGGCCAGCCCTTCCAAGCCACGAGCGCCGTCATCAATGGACTGCAACACGCCTTCCAGCGCCCATTTAGCATCTTCAACGGTTTCAATGTCCAGCTCTTGGTCGCCGTGAACAACAGTGATCATGGTGGTTTCGTGGGGATGTGCCATTATTGCCTGTGCCATTGCCCTCTGTCAACCCTGGAGCCCCTTTACGAAGAATTGTGACAAACGGCTTAGGCGGAGCTTGTCGGGAGCTACAAATTGTGCGGATTTTGTTCCAAGGTTTTGAATCTTAATCAGTTCAAAGTTACTTTTCTGCGTGACCACTTTGTATTGTCCCCGCCAACCAAATAGGTCGTCATTGAAGTCAACAATGGTGCCAACGGGAAAAGTCAATTAGCTCCTAAATAAGTGATGGCGCAGTACCTTTGCGGGTGTAGCTGAATGCACTTGTCATAGGCCAATGTGTCTTTTGCGGGAGCTGGAATGCTGATAATACTGGCGCCAATGATTAGAGAAACGCCTGCTGCAATTGAGAAAAACGCAGTAGCTGAAGGAATGTCGCGCATGGTGGAAAGGAAGACAAGAGCACATTACAACACGAGCCGGACCCTGCAAGGGGAAAGAAATTCCCCTTTACAAGGCTGGCTGGATCTAAAAAAGCCGTTGCAAGAGCATTGTCTTACACTTCGGCAGGCGTTTCGATTTGAATCATAGGGGGAATTTTAGGAGGCTGAAATTTGCGCATTGAGGCACCAGTTACGTGCAAATTAAAACAGCGAATAAGCGACGCTAATGTAGCAAGCCTTTGCTGGTTCATATTGCATTTAAGGAAATTATTGTTGACATATTGTCTATAAGCGAGAATAGGTGAATTGTTTTCTAAGTCAGCACCGCTAGCAAACATATCAGAAAAATCAGCAAGCTGGTAGTGCTCCCACCCCTTATTGGCTGCAAGATAAAGGAAGGTAAAATAAATAGACTTAGAAAACGTTTTGAATTGACTGTGTACAGACGATGCAGTGTTGGCACACCATTCACATTGCTCTTTACTTTGTTCCCACAAATCAAGGATTTCTTCGTTGGTAATTCCTTGAGAAATTGCAAAATAAGCCTCTGGGTTTTCAATAAGAGGAATAGCCAGTCGAAGCCCTGCTGAAACAATGTTTTGATGTTGCTCACAGCCAGCAATCTTCAATACATCAGTAGCACTTCTTGCACGTCCGGTGTCAAACACGGAAAAAGAGTCTTCATCGCAATTCCATGCCACCACCATGGCTGTTGAAATGCCACTTTGAACAACAGCACTTAAGCGAGTTTGACCGTCGAGCAATCGACCGTTTGCAGCCACGGAAATACCTTGTCCAGTTTTGCGCCACTTGCCCTTTTCAATTTGCTTGGCAAACGACTTAGCGCGAGTTTTGGAAAGGCCACGGTTGCTGGTGTTGGAGCGAAGAAGATCTGTTGCCCATTCGGGCGTCATCTGCACAAGTTCAACTGAAAAATCGTTAGACATGGAAGTAAGGAATGTCTTGGTGACCATCTAAGAGTACATGGCGACCCAAACGTGGTCAAGGTATTTGATGATAAGAATTTTTTATCAAAAAAAAGGCGCCCCCTCCAGCCGAAAGGGACGCCTCAGATATTTCCTCAAGGATCATACCCTGGCAAAGCACACCCTGGCAACTCCTTGGCCAGGACTAGCGATGCGAGAAAATGCGCCATAGCTCAGGTCCAATGACCTGCCTGCAATGAACGGCCCACGATCAGTAACAGTGACGGTCACGCTCCTGTTGTTGGCGGGATTCGTCACTCGCAGGCGTGTGCCGAAAGGGAGCGTCTTATGGGCGGTTGTAAGGCCATGAGCATCAAAGCGACTGCCGTCTGCAGCGCGTAAGCCGTGGAAGCCATCTCCAAGCCCATAAAAGCTTGCATGAGCGCATGAAGAAGCAGCCTCCACTGCAACAGGCGCAAAAGCACCAAGAGCAAGGGAAGCGGAGAGAAGAATAGTTTTAAGCACTTGTTTGGAGAAATAGTGAGCAAGGGCTACCAGTCTCCCAGCAGCAAATCCAACGTTACCACAATTCCTCTTGCCATTGCTCCCCCTATCCATGTTATGCTTTCCAAGCAAGTCGGTCCTGGAACTTCGGTTCCGCTCTCGTAAGGGAGCCCGTGAGGGTGGACGGTGCTGAATGGATGGACTCTTCCGCAAGGATTAGTCGGGCGCTCATGGTTTGCCTGTAAGGCATCCATTCCCTTTGAGCGAAGCTCAGGAGCCGCATTATCGGAGATTTGCAAGGAGAAGGGCCGTAAGGCCCTTTTCTTTTGACTTGTCACAAAATGCAGGACGGAGACTTGACAACAGCAGTCGAAACTTATTGCGGTTGCTGTAAATCTCTCCACCAATCATGACTAACTCCTCTTCCTTTTTGGCAGTCAAGTTGCCCTGGCCACCAAGTATTAGATTTCCTTGCATTGTCAGACGCAGAAAGCACTACGAGATTCGATGGCACGTGAAGTCCGCACATAAAATCACTAGTTAACGGGTAAATATGATCTACATGAAAATTTTCGCCAGCAGCGCTTGTCATCCACTGAGATAAAGCGTAAATTTTTTCAATTTCGCGACGATCTTCTTCTGTTAACCATGGAGGAACAGCCTGCCTTTCGGTAGCTCGTCGAAGGGAGCTGATAGCCAAACGTTTATGAGGATTAAGATTTGTCCATCTCTTTGAATTTTCTTTTCTTTTATCAGCGTTGAGACGAGCATACTCCCTGTCTTGCTTTCTCAGTCGTTCAATATTTTCACTTCTATATTTATTTTTGCTAATTCTTTTGCATTCGGAACACGCCCAATTTAGTGTATAACGTGGGGCAATGTGCCCGCTAGAACAAGGTTCTCCAGTGAAAAATCTTTTTGCTCCGACCCGTTCGGCTTCCTTTCTGCTAGACGGCAAGTCCACGGCAAGTTAATCTTTTATCTAGAATAGCTCATTTATTTCCGCATCGGAAGACAGTAAGCTCCTCTTTTCTTTTGTCATGATATAGTGACAATGGTATGGAAGGCAAGCATTCTTCAAGCTTGTGAAGCAATCAGCTTCTCGGAGCCCCAGGAATCTCGTCGCCATTAAAAAAGGGCTGCAAGGCCCTTTTTCTTTAGAAATCAACTGCTTGCCGATAAAGAATGTAAATGCGCCATTCATAGAGTTCTTTCCATTCCTCCATCGTCAGGGACTTTCGTTTGCGCCCATGTGGTGTCGTAAGGGATGGGTTCAGTGGCGTATTCGTAGGAGTCATAGTCTGAGTCGTTGCGTGGGTCATAAGCCAATGCACTTTGAATTTCAGCTAATACTGTCCAATAGTCTTTGCCGTTAGTCCATCGGTCCATGAGCTTGGCGCATAGTGCGCGGAAATCAGGTTCTTTTGTCATGACAGAAAGTTAATACGGAGCAATGCGTGCGTCTTGAGTGGCAAGTTCCTGCTTTTCTGTTTCGTTCATGAAGCCACCATATTCTTGATGTAAGGCAAGACGAATGGCATCAATAGCTAGTCGTTGATTTTCATACTGATCCGCATCAATGGCATGGATCAAGCGAATGCAAAGATTATGAAAATTAGTCATTGGGCAATGTCTCTAACGCCTGACGGATGTCGTCTCGTTCGCTTTCAAAGCCAACAAGTTTTGGGATTACTTCCAAGGCGTTAAGCGCCTGCTTCTTCAAGCTCGGCGGCTTGGGGCGGCGGGCGGCGCGCACTTGAGTTGCTAGTAACTTGCTTGCCAAGAAGGAGACTTCGGCACAACACGCCTCCAGCTCCTGGTCGGCGCCCCAACGAGCGGCTTGCTCTGCTATATAGCTTTCGTAAAACCATGTTTGTTCGTCGTACTCGGTGCGCTCCATCCATTGGCGCACCAGCTCAGGCGGTGGAGTGATTGAGTTAGCCATGATTAGTTCTCCTCACTAAAGGGTTGGGACATACACAATCTGAAGTTGTCAACGGCGTACTGGAGTGAGTCGCAACCAAGGACGGGATGCCACCACTCACCATTGACGAGTTGAGCACCATCCATGGATCCATCGCCTGGCTCGTAGCCAGGGTGCAGCAAGCCTTTAAGTATCTGGTCTGCCATTAGTCCTCCTGGTTAGTGGCGTTGGTTGCAGCGGCATAAGCTGCGAGATACTCTTGGAAATCAACAGCAGTAGGCTCTTCTGTCATCTCAGTGTGCTCTAGCTGAAGCTTTTGATGAGCATTTTGCAAAGAGACTTGCAGTTTCATCAAAGAGAAACGATGGCACACGGGAATAACATCCATGATTTCCTCTAGCGTAGTGAGGCTTTCTTCTAGCTTTTCCAAGCTGAAGCCCCAATTCACCATTGGAGAATTATTAAGCATGACGAGCCTGTCGTTGCTATTGAAAGCAGTAATGCCAAATTCAGTCTTGTAAACGGTTGCCATGGAGTCCTGTAGGGGAACTCCGTTATTGTTGCAGGGACAATGGCAAGCGTCAATGCTTTTGACTATTAGCGCTGCTTATAGGGCTGAGGGGCAGGCTTCTGCTTCCAGCCAGTGGCAATAAAATGGCACGGTCCTAGAGGCGCTAAATGCACATGCCTACCAGCGCGTTCCACCATGGTCTGGAATGCCTGCCTGCGGGTCTTGTCGAGGCGTCCGTCAGGCTCTACTAGCCAACTCCTAGCCCAGTCTGCCACCTCTTCAATGTCGCTAATGTCATTAGTGCGCACCAGGAAGTGCCTGCCACGCTGCTCTAGCTTGCGCCACACGGGATGCACCATAGGCTCTTGAGCGGCAATAGCTTGCGCGTCAGCCTTTAATGCTGGCGGAATGCACAGGCTTATCAATGGGGGGAGAATAGTAGTGTCAATCATTGTTTTCGTCCCATTCATCAACTTTATGCACAGCGACGATGGCATAATTAGTCGTTAGTTCTTGGGCAGTGAGACGAGCCATGGTGGCATCACGCGCCATAAGGGAGAATTTATCTCCATTAGCAAAAACCACTGTGTACACATCCATCACGTTTCCTTTAATCATCGGTCTGGGTTAAAAATGGAATCGAAGGAGATGCCTTTCTCTTCAATAGTTTCCAGGACTGATTGGCCAACGATAGTGCGTAGCATTTTGCGCCAGTCATCATCACCACCAAAGCTTCCCACTTGCTCCATGATCATGAGCACAGTAGAAAGCTTGCTGATGTCGCTCATTACCATAAGCATTTCGCTTGTGCCATCGTTTTCAATGTGCTGCTGCAGCACTTCACAATGTATTTGGTGCCATTTACCAAGACAGAACAAAGCAATTTGCCTGTAGGTTTCATCACCATGAGCTTCTAGGAGGGCTTCAATGGAAGCGGCTAGCTCTGGGGGAATACCTACGGTGCCTGGATCTTCCATGAAGGGCACTAGCTGGTCGTCAATGGCTTGACGCTTATCTTGCTTGGCAGTGGCTGCCTGACGCAAGAAATCACCAACAGAAGAAAAATCCATAGAGACAATGGCTACGAGAACAGTATGACGAAGATTAGGGCTGCTGTCAATAAATTGGCAATTGTTTACATACTGATCGTGACCAGTCCCTCAGAAGTTTCAGGGGCATTATCGTCGTCTGCCACTTTGAAGGTGGCATCAATGGCTTTTGCGTTGGCAGTCTTTTCGTTTACGTCACCAATAGTTTTAGCGAGATCATCCAGGAAGCCTTTATAGCTTTTCTTTTCTTCCACTTCTGGCTTGATGTCGTAGAGGCCAAGCACTTTTGCTTGTTGCTCTAGACAGTTCCTGGCGACGGTTAGGAAGGAACTTTCACCAGCACATTCCGTGATAGTTACGCTTTCGCCACGGTCTGACATTGTTGTCATCTTGCGCTTCTTACTTGCCTCAAAGTTCATCAACGCTTGCTCTTTTAATTCCATAGCTTCATTTAATATACGAGCACGATGAACGTCTTGACTTTTTAATATACTTTCTGTCCACAGGCTTCTATTCTGCTGCCTATCAGAATTAACAGTTTCTTTGCTTAGTTGCATCACGCGAGATATTTGTGAATTACTAAGATTGGCAGCAAGAAGCTCTTGCACCATAAACCTACGCAAGCCAGTAGTCTCTTTGTTATATGGAATCTTGCCAGGCCCGTTGCCCACTTTCTCCCGCATCTTGTCAATTTGCTCTGGCGTGAGGCCAGCTTCAACTAACACTTTCAGCCCATAACGAAGTTCAGCCTTTTCGTCGGGGAAGTTAATTTGCGGGGAAGGCATTGCAACAACTAGCGTTTCTTTACAGCCTATGCTAATGGCAAATCTCCCTTGCCTATTAAGCTGCGTGTAAACAATGCACTAAAGCGTTCTTGCTGCTCTGGCACGACGCTTGCGGGATTGTGAGAGATGGCTTTGCGCAAAGCATTAAGCTCATGCCACTCTCGCGAAGAAAGCAGAGGCGATGGCAAAGAAACAAGCAGGCTCAAAATGTCAGGGAAAGCTCATAACATCTTAAAAGAAAGGCCGCCCCAAAGGCGGCCCTCGTAGCGGCTCTAATCAGAATAAATCCTTAGGAGCCGTATATACCAAGCTTTCCTTAAAGCCTAGTGTTTGATAGTCGCCCATATCATCAGCCAGCTTCTTGGCTTCTTTCAAGGCAATCTCCATGCCCCTAATTTCCCCGCCATAGTCCTTCTCTGCTCTGCGCTGGATGCGCACAGTGCCATAGGGGCTTTCTTCCTTGTCAATGCCATTTTCTTTTAGCAGTGCCATTAGCTCTTCTTTACAAAGAACCTCCTTTTCGGCTAGTGCTTTTTGGTTTGCCTTGATGGCTTCTAGTTCTTTGAGCAAATCCAGGAAGTCTTCCATTGTTACTAACGATTGATTGAAACAACAATAACCGTCGCACAAATCAAGGCAACGATAACGACAAGAGCATCAGCTATTGCCATGATCAAACGCCAGAAGCGAGAGGAGCAGTCTTAAAGCCGCGATCAATGAGTTGCACAATCTCTTCAAAGCTTCCACGCCAGTGACGCTCTTCTTTTGCATCACGAGCACCATAGAGAATACGACTCTTAGGAGGATGGCCGCGATCAGGCGTTGAATAGCCGTGATGGTTAATCACAGTAACTGCGATGCCGTTGTGCTCTAGCGATGGAAGTACGTCAGGAGCTTGTGGAGATGAGGGCATAAGAAGCCTTAAAGCATCACAAGCTTACCATACGTTGCATGATGACAACAATAGAAAACGAGAGAAGTATTAAAGAGCACCTATGAATGACGACCTTGGGGGTCTACCTTCTCGTACGGTGCTCAGCGAAGGAAGCCTAACCCCCTTTTGCCTTCCCCATCGCTCCTCTCTGTCGGTAGCGCCGCAGGGTAGGTGGCTTCAGGTTTCCCCAGGCGCGTAGATGCACGTGCCAATGAACGGGACGATTGTAGTACTTGCTAAAAGTTTGAAAGTGCCAGTCAAATAATTGGCACAGCTTGACTTTGTGATACCATGAGCGAGTCCTTCCGACCAACCATGCCCGAACCTCGTATTGTCAAGCTCCCTCGCAATGGCCCTAAACCTGGCCAGAGCACGTCTGCATGGCTCTATGGCAAAGACAGGAACTGTCAAGCCGAGCGCGATGCAGCAAAGTGGCAGCCCATTAAAAAGGCCCCTCAAGGGGCCAGTGAACAGCTCTAGCTTCCGAAGCCTTTGAAGGTGAAGCCACTCGCCTTCTTTACTTCCTCGACCAGCTCTTCCTCTTCATCAGGGAGAAGCTCTTTCACGGGCTCTTCAATGACGATGGGCGCGTAATTAGGCTCTGGCTGCTTGTCCCAGATGATGACCATGACACTATGAAGAGAGGGCTGGTCTAATTATAAACCAGCCTTGATCTTCATTAGAACCATTCTTCTGCAGGAACGTTGTCGTCTACGGCGGCAAGTTTGGGCTTGTTCTTGTCGTCTGAGACGACGACAAAGGGCTCCTCCTCAGAAGAAGTCGTCTGATTAGGCGAGTCATCACTCCCCTCTGTACTCACGATGGGGGAGTTATCACTCCCGATGGGGGTGGTAGGTTCAACGCTCCAATCCTGCTCTTTGTAGTCAAACGAATGGTAGAGCCTAACTTTCTCATCATTAGGACCATCCTGGAAGGTGCTCTTGATGAATCCCTGTCGTCTGGCCACTTCCAGCATCTTGCCAGTAGAAGCAATGTCGTAGGAGCCTATAAGACTTGCCACTTGCTGCCTGGAGAAGCGTTCATTAGGACGATTGACAATGGCATTGATACAGCCATCAAGTTCCTGAATAGAGCCCCCTGCAGGCCCTTGATACTCCCAGCCGTAGTTCAATGCACTGCGCTGTAAATTATGCTTACCCGTCAAACCACTTCTACTCTTCAACCATTCAAAGGTAAATTGATTAGGGTCGGGGTTATTTTCTGGGCGAGTCAGCTTTACCACTTCACTCACGTTATCAACGAAGCTAGTGGAATCTCGCAAGCCTCCACTCTTATTTAAGTGGTGAAGAATGACGATGCTACAGTTAAATTTATTGGCAATGTCTCGCAAGCCATAAAGAACGTCACCAGCATTGCTCCTTACTAGGTCTACGTCCATGCCCGCAAGGCAAGCAGTTAGAGAGTCAATGGCAATAAACGAAGGGCGATTCTTGCGCACATAATCTTCCAACTGCGTCATGTGGGCAAAGCGCCAAGTTTCCCAGAATGCAATGTCGCCTGGCTCAAGGCCAGCTTCTGCATAGCCAATCACACCAAGCTTCTCGCTGGTATCCACTAAAGGCTCGTCGCTTTGAATGATCAGGCTCTTACCTTTCCTGCAACGCCTCTTGCTCCATGGTTGCCCTAGGGCAATGTTCAGCGACCAGTTGTAAATCAAAGTGCTTTTGCCAGTGCCTCCTGATGCAGCCAAAAGCATCACGCTTCCTAAAGGCAAGATGCCAGCAATAAGCCATTCCCTGCACTTATCATCTTTGGCAATCTCCAATGCATCAATGGTGTCAAGTTCTTGGCGGCCATACACGCGCTCCTTGCCTTCATGGATGAGCTTATCAATGTTGGCCTGACTCATCTTTACGCCACGAGCTTCTAGCCAGCTAACAGTTTCGTAAGCAATGCGAACGTCGCTGACGTATAGCCCAACAAATTGTTCAATGCTGGAGATAATCTCTTCGTACGATGGCTTACCATCTTGCCCCTTATGCTTACTCTGGGAAATGATGGAAGCCAAAAGGTCATTCTGCGTGGCACCATCTTCAATGTAATCAGACAGGTCTAGCCCATTGCCAGTTGGTAGATTTTGCCATTCCCAAGATTTAGGGTCGGCATAAAGCCATTGTGCGCCAGGGTTGTCGGCCTCAATCTCCTTCATAAAGGCCACGCCCTGCTCGTCCCTGTCAGGAGCCAGGACGAGCTTCAGCCCCCTAAAGAGCTGCGTGTAGTCGCCATTAGTGCGGTACTGCTTGCTGCCTCCTAGAAAGGTGATAGAGGGCAGGCCGACGCTCCACACTGCTTCGCAAGTAAGCTCCCCTTCAACGACGATGATGGGCAAGCCCGTCTCATTGCTCTTGGCAACGGCTTCGTCATACTTATATGGAAGTATGCGCCCCTTGATTTCCTGAAGCTGGTTCTTATGGTCAGAGGAAGTTTTGTCAATGGTGGGAAAATCTTGCCAGATGCGTTTGGTGCCGTTTGAATCATCACGATTCACTACTACTACTTCCGCTCCCCCATTGTCCTTATAAGTGAAGGTGTAACGACCAGGATCACGCATTGGTTTCTCCCATCGGACCATGGGCGCAAGCACGTTACGAATTTCAGAACGGTGACTTGCTGACGAATCATGCCAGCAGGTGTAGGCACCATTATCTTTGTTAACGCTGAAGTCGTTGCCGCCACATGCTGGACAGAGGTACTTGCCGCCTTTAGAAGGCTCAAGCAAGTCCAAGAAGTCCAGTATTGAGAAAGTCATCTAGAGGCGGTAGGGTACAGCGCCCACCATCATGGCAGCTCCCGCCAGTCTTTGCAACGACTCGGCGGCATAAGCTTTGCTAATGGCTGCAGGCGTTGCCGCAGCAGGAGGAGGGAGTATTGTGGCTATGACCTTCGCGTCTTGTCATGGCAAGAAGCATTTACGATGGCGGCAAACGGCGTCGTCATTTTACGCTAAGCGACCAAGCCTTTGACCATCTCACTGCCATTGCGCATGATGGTTCCATCTCTCGCAGCGAAACGCTTGAACGCCTCGTGCGTTCTACGGACGTAAACGAGGGAAGCTCTTTGCTTTCTGATGCTGCTTGGCCTTTTGTCATTGATCATTCGCAAAATTCTACGAAAACCATCGAATTTCTCGCATGAAACTTTCTAAGCTCCGCTGTCTTTGCGACAAAGCCATTGAAAAATATGGCGACATCAATGTAGGCACTTATTCAAAAGACTACGCTTATGACATTGAACAAGAAGCAGATTTGCACGGTTTTAAGCTCCGCATTCTTTCAAATGGAGGGGGGCTTCCTGGCGAAAGCCTTTGCGAAGATGAAGAATCCGATGGAAAACCAGTGGATCATTTTGCCTGCATCTTTTACGAGGATTGATCCATGAAACTTTCTCAGCTTATTAGTGCTTTGCAGCAAGCCTACGCCCCCGACCCAACCGCCGACCCTGAAGTGGTGGTTTGCTTTGAGCCCACAGCTCTAGAGGAAGGCTTCGACTGGGAGCACACTGAAGGCATTGCCGACGTAAGAGTGGCAAGTGAATGGCCTCTTCCAGGTGAAAGCATGATTGTCCCTGAAGGTGAAAAGCCTTCTAAGGTGATTATCTTTTACGACAACCATTTCAACTTGGACAGTTCCAAGGAATGATCGCTCTTAAGACTATGCTCTATTCTCCCTCCGATTTTGCTTCCATGGACAATCCTGCATCAATGGCTATCACTGACCGCATGAACGGCATCTTTGCTGCTCTTGAGATTCCCCCTGAGAAATTTACTGCTGCCTATGAGCTTGCGATTGGCGAGCACGTTGAGAAGAACTACAAGGGCCTCTCCTATCTGTCCTGGCCTTTTGCCTTCCGCCACCTCAAAGAACAGTTCCCCACATTCTTTGTTTCGTTTGAGGAAAGCTCAATTGGCTGGCCAGTATTTGGAAAAGAAGGTTGCTGGCTTCTTCGTCCTTTCCTTACTGACGGTTGCCGCCGTACTCCTGCGCTGGTCTTTCCATTGATGGACAATAAGCACAATGCGCTTGTTGAACTAAATGCTCGTGCCGTTAGTGACAACATTCAACGGGCAAGCGTTAAGTGCATTGCCACGTTTACTGGACTAGGGCTCAAACTGTACTCTGGCGAAGACATTCCTAAGAGCGATGAAAAAGAATCGGCCAAACTCCCGCTCCAACAGGAGACAACGAAGCCTGCTGCGCGGACAAGCACGAAGACAGCGCCAATTACGGAGCCTGCTCCTGCTGCTGGAACGGGAGGGCTTCCTGCCGTTAGTGACGGTGAGTTCAATGGCAAGGAAGCGCTTCTTGGCTTCTGTAAAGCCAATGCCCTTGGCTACGCAGAAGAACGCACCAGTCTGATGGCAGGCAAGACTGCCCTTGAGAATCTTGGCCTAGCCAAAGGCGATGACATT
>Ga0208555_1000195_pt1 | contig 13124 bp, 11 predicted proteins | sample Colrivmeta1449A3_FD_187629 | JGI IMG/M metagenome (GOLD analysis project Ga0208555, IMG submission 187629) | Estuarine microbial communities from the Columbia River estuary - metaG 1449A-3 (SPAdes) (version 2) | ecosystem: Environmental > Aquatic > Marine > Intertidal zone > Estuary | place...
TGACTTGGAAACATCGATTATTCTCCCCCCCAGTTGGTCTGAGTGTATTTTTTATAGGCGCTGACGCGCACGCTATGATTGCTCAAGGCGTGTTTATGGCATGGTATATAAAGGGGTGTCAATAGCGGTAGCTGCTTGTATACAAGCAGCTACGCAGTTTGAGGGGCGAAAAATAGATTAGAGGTGAGGCGTGAAACGAATTAACAAGCAAGAGCAACGGGTTGCTGCTTGAGCAGGCTGGGTAACAACTCCCATGCGCTGCGTATCTCATTGGCAAGGCCTTTCACTTCACGGATGGCGTTGACATCATTGTGCAAGTTGGCAAATAACAAGCGTCTGATCATATAGTCATAAAGATCGCTTAAGTTGCGAGCGAGATCTGTGCCCTTATTAAAATCTAACGAATCCTGTAAACCATAAATAATGCCTGATGCGCGGTTTAAAACACGGCATTTCTCAGCAATATTTTTGCGCTCAATGTGGCCTTCGGCCGATGCGAGGGTTTCAATTAGGCCATCAAATAGCATTTGAATTAACTGAATGCCGTCTGCGTACTGCACCGCGGAAGACACGTGTACATTTCGGTATGCGTTTAGACCTTTATTGTTCATTGCCATGTGAGAAATTTCCTTTGCACCAATTGATTTGCTTATTACTACAATCGGGCCTAACGGAAATTTCTTTAGCAAAAGATGGATTTTTTTCATGCAATAAATTGCTTTCAACGCACTCTGTACAAAAAGAAATAGCGCCTCTTGCTCAGGGGCATTCGCTGTAAGTGCTTTCAAAGCAGCGAGTGGCCGCTTGTGTCGCCTCCGCAATTTGCTCATCATCAAGCGATAGTGCGGCGATATCGGCAATGTCAGACGTCTCTGATTGACCATTGAGTCGTGCTACTTCGGCCCATACAAATGCCTCTCTCGGCATTTGGTCTCCGTCTTCACCAGCCTGCAGCATGTAGGCGTACATAAATTGCGCATTGCCATAGCCTTCGGTGGCAGCCTTTTTAAACCAGTATTTGGCGAGTTGATAATTCAGCTCAACACCTGTTCCCTGATGGTACGCCAGCCCCAACATGTATTCTGAGTCGACTAAATTTTGCAACGCCGCCCGTTTAAACCAGGTGACTGCTTCACGATGGTTCTGAGCAACGCCGTAGCCATGGAAATAGAGCATTGCAACATTGTGCTGCGCTTCAGCAAGACCTTGAATCGCCGCTTGCTTGTACCAATTCATCGCCTCAGGATAGCTCTGTGCAACGCCAAAACCTTGCTCGTAGAGGTGACCGACATTGTTTTGTGCTTCGGGTGCGCCAGCGCGGGCCAAATCCATCCAAGCGCGCATAGCTGTCGCATAATGGTTGCGCTCGAGGGCGCTGACACCGGCCTCAAAGGGGCCTGCGGAGACAGACTGAACACTGATAAAAAAGCAAAAAACGCTTAGGGCTAACTGTTTCATAGATCGGGTTTCTCCTGCAATTAATCGAACTGCTGCTGAGTCATAGTGCGGCTCGTTTTTAACTTCTCTCTAAGCTGCGCGCTTGATGTTGTACATCGATAACCGCTTGAAACAGTGCACCTTCCTGCAGACAACCGCACAGCTCACCAGTTTCAAGATTAATTACCGGCATACTCTCACCGACAAATTTACTGACTTTCACCATCGCTTCAGCCAAGTTGTCATGACTGTGTAAAACGAGAGGTCGCGTATCCATAAAGTTGCTAATCGCTTGGGTTCCACATTCAATTGCTTCATAAATGGTGACCTTACCCAAGAACAGATTCTTAGGTCCTACTATATAAGCCTCAGTGTGGCCGCGAGCTTTCATTTCCTGCAGCAGCGTGTCGCCGGAGGTCTCAGAACTCGCGGAAACATACTCTTGGTTGGCAAAGCCGCCCACTGCGAGTTGATTAAGCGCAATAGACTCTCGGCCTTTGAGGAGATCAATTCCGCGATCGAGCAGTTGTCGATCAAAGAACGAATTGCCAAACAGACGGTGGGTAATGAGGCTGCAGAGCATAACGGCAATCATAACGGCCACGGCATACTGGTAGGATTCGGTGAGCTCTAAAACAATCAATACCGCAGTGACGGGTGCTCCAATGACCGATGCGCTGACAGCGGCCATGCCCGCGACACTAACAATACTGGCAATATCATTAAACCCTAGGGTGATCATAAGTTGTCCTGCGAGAGCGCCAACCGCAACACCAATAAATAGGGACGGTGAAAATACGCCGCCAAATAGGCCAAAGCCGATGCACAGAGCTGTCATAAGAAGCTTGGCAATCAGCACGGTCAACAGCAGTGACAGCGAGAACTCACCGGCAATCATATTATTGATGCTGGCAATACCGAGCCCGAGTATTTCTGGAATCCAGACACCCACTAAGCCGCAGATGGTTGCCGCTATAAACGGCAGGGCGAGGGGTGAAACGTTTATTTTCGCAGCGCTCTGCGCAGAGTAACGCAGTGCCAGCATAAATGTGATTGCTGCCAGAGAGAAGAGGGGCGCCAATACGATGAGTGCTGGAACAATATCGGCCAGTGGCGGCACGATATTGCTAATTTCAAATGTCGTAGAGTGCGGAAACCACCGCTGGCTAAGTGTACTGGCTGTGATTGATGCCACCGTTATGGGGGCGACAGCGCGCACAGAGATATGCCTGAGTATCGCTTCATGGGCGAACACAATGCCGGCAATTGGGGCGTTGAAGCCGGCGGAGATAGCTGCAGCAACACCGCAACCTAAATAGATTTCATGTGATAGGCGGCTGGAAATAAAGCGCTTAACCCAAATACCCATGGTCGCGCCAAAGTGGACAATAGGTCCATATTGCCCGACGGACGCTCCGCCACTGGCAGAAGTGAAGGCTGCGAGGGTCGATGCCAACCCCGTTTTAATGTCTAGAGGCTCATTAATCTGATGGGCTGCATACATGGAGTCTGCTGGCCCTGCCCAGCGACTAATGCCGAAGCTGGTCTTTAAAAATACGACGACAGCTGCCGCCGCCCACAAGAAAAGCACGCTGGAAAAAGAGACTGTGTGACCGCCCAGCGTCATTGACAAAAGAGTGCTGTCGGCCCGTTGCTGGCCGAACCATTGGACACCGGTGACAAAGAGATTTGAAACTAGGGCGAGGACGGCGCCAATCAGTCCGCCGACAAAAAGGATAATAATGACCTCGAGAAGTGCTTCGCGAATTTTCTTCATAAATTGAGACGTCCAAGGCTGAGTGACACAATAGGCCTATGTTGGCCCTTATAATTATTATGACAGAATATCTGTTCACCACGGCGCCAAAAAACAGCGTGCCTACTGGAGGCTAATCAACCCGCGGCGACTTGTTGAAACGCTGCACCAAATGTAACAAATCGTTGATCAAGAAGGCATTTAAATTTGTCTATGCAGTGTATTTGATTTGCGGCTCAGATTGAAAAATAAGTGACATTGGAGTGTTTTGACACTTGGCCTGCCGGTTAATTGGGGTTACAGTGCGGCCTCTATGTAGCATCTTGGCGCCTTGCTTGCTTTAAGTTTTCGCACAAGGGCTCTGGTTTAGGTTATTCGAGAATAAATTTTTTGATCCACACACAAAACATTATTGGGCAGAGTATCGCCATTGAAGAGCTAAGAGATCTTATCGAACTGGTAGGGCCTAGCGAATCAACGGTGCTTATTTTGGGCGACAGTGGGACTGGCAAAGAGCTGGTCGCGCGCGCGCTACATGACGCATCAGGCAGGAGCGATGGTCCGTTCATACCGGTTAATTGTGGTGCTATTCCGAGAGAGCTTCTTGAGAGCGAATTATTTGGCCATCGCAGAGGGTCGTTTACCGGCGCTATTTCTGATCGCAAAGGTCGTTTTGAGCTTGCCAATAACGGCACGTTGTTTCTGGATGAGATTGGCGATATGCCAATTGATCTGCAGGTAAAACTTTTACGGGTATTGCAGGAGCGCCAGATTGACCCGATAGGCTCTCTGACGTCTGTGCCCATCAATGTTCGAGTATTGGCAGCCACGCACAAAGATATTGTGTCGCTAATGGACCAATCGTTGTTTCGCGAAGATTTGTATTATCGTCTCAATGTGATGCCTATCGAAATACAACCGCTGACTGACCGCAAAGAAGATGTGCTGCCACTGTTTGACCACTTTGCGGCGCAGCATGCGAGTGACGGGAAACCGCCCATTACCTTACACCCTTTTTCGATGGCACTTTTTTTGGAGTACAGCTGGCCTGGAAATGTCCGCGAGCTGGCCAATTTGGTAGATCGTTACTCTGCACTTTATGCTGGACAAGAAGTCGATTTGCGAAAGGTTATTCCGAGCATGGTGCCGCCAGGTATTCGCGCATTGGCAAACGTGATGGATCCGGCTGCGCCTATTGTGGATAAAACCGAGACGCTGAACTCGCGATTGGCCGCACAGGTCATTCATACGGCTGAGGCCTTTTCGGACAGTGAAAATATTGAGCGCTATGTGAGCGCTCAAATGAATAACGAAGTCGAACAAACCATTTTATTGGCCCAGGGTGGGGGCATGTTCCCTGAAGAGGGCGTGCAGTTAAAGCAGCACTTGTTGGACATTGAGCGCAATCTTATTCGCCACGCACTCGCGTCAGCCGAGGGCAATGTCTCTAAGACGGCGCGACTGCTTAATTTGCAGCGCACGACGTTGATTGAAAAAATTAGTAAGCACGGTTTGTCCAGTGATGTTTAACCTGTTGGTTAAATTGCATAGTTAAGACAGTTGGCCCTTGGTAGTCCTGAAACCCGTCACTGATCTCCCCTCTATAATCCTTTTCGCTTTTTAAATGCCTCTACGAGCGCGCTGTCTGCTGCAATTCGTTTGCGCTTGTTGCCTTAAAACCAGTCCCTTTTGCATCAGGTTTATCAGCCACATAGTGGCAACCTATTTCCGCAAAGTGGCCGTCTTTTCCCGAAGTGGTGTCAAATTGCCGACTTATTGCCAGTGGCAATAAGTTGACACTGTCTTGCCACTTTTAACATAACTCACTGTATTCCTTAGAAATAATGTTTTGGCACGTAAATTGCTATTCTCTAGGCATTAGAAGCGAACTATGCAGCATTAATTTTTAACACAGGTGATATGACGTGGCACAACATCATGCAATAGAACTGCTCTGGATTGACGCTGTAGGCCAGCTGTCCTCTCAAGATCTCGCTGCCTTTTCGCAGCGGGGCATCGGCGTAACGCAAGTCGATTTCACAGACCTTGAAAACGAACATTTCTTGAATGCACAGGTTGCCGTACTCAACCTCTCCAGCGACACCACAATGCTGAAAGAGATTCAGGTGCGCATTGCTGGCATGGGTAGCAGTCTTCAGATTATTGCCCGGGTTGCTCGTGATGATTTGGCGCTGGGTATTAAGGCGATGCACAACGGTGCGCTCAGTGTTGTGCCGAACACCAGTTACGATCCTGTTGAGTGGGCTGCGGTTTTGGATATGGTTCATATTGAGCCTAAGAAGAGCAAGAGCGCGCAGACATTTGTCTTTGCAGACCCTGTTAGTCGCAACCTTTTGGCGCTCGCAGAGCGTGTGGCCAATGTCGATGTTAGCGTGCTCATCGTGGGTCCTACCGGTGCCGGCAAGGAAGTGTTGGCGAGAATTCTCCATGACGCTTCACCGCGCCACATGGGCCCCTTTGTCGCCTTCAACTGTGCTGCAATGCCAGAAAATTTAATTGAAGATATGTTGTTTGGTCATGAGAAAGGCTCATTCACCGGTGCCACAAAAGTGCAGCCCGGTCTTTTTGAGCAGGCCCAAGGCGGCACGGTGTTTCTTGATGAGATTGGTGAAATGTCTTTTCACTTGCAAGCTAAATTACTGCGTATTTTGCAAGAGCGCGCCGTGGTTCGACTGGGCGGCCAAAAATTGATTGATCTCGATATTCGAATTGTTGCGGCAACTAACCGTGATTTAAAAGCAGCCATTGCCCAGAACATTTTTAGGGAAGATCTCTACTTCCGGCTCAGCGCATTCAAGTTATCCATCCCATCGTTGATCGATAGACCTTTGGACATTTTGCCCTTGGCGGAACAGTTTTTGAAGCAGCAGAGTAATGGTGCGCAGCCTCCGCGATTGACCAGTGCCGCACAGCATAGCCTAGAGACATACAGTTGGCCGGGGAATGTCCGCGAGCTTCAAAATGTTTTAATTCGCAGCATAGTACTGTCAAACGGTGCCGTGATTGACACCCAGCATTTAATGTTCGACGACTTTGCGCAGCCCGAGATATTGCACCGTCACACGACCCACGCTCCGAGTCAGTCTGGCTGGCAGCACAATGCACTGCCGCGCGCGCAGGTTTCTGCCGCATCGCTTGGCAGCCATTCTACTGTCGCGCGTGAGCGCGGCGTGTCAGAGGATTTGACAACCGCGATTAAACACAGCGAGTGCCAAACCATTATGGCGGCGCTGCATGCGTCTAGAAGTCGTGAGCAGGCTGCTGAGCAGCTGGGCATTAGCGCCAGAACACTGCGTCACAAATTACAACGGCTGCGAGAGCAGGGAATTAACGTCACTCGGGCCTATGCGCGATAGAGGAGTAAATCATGGTTAGTCCAGTAAATTCAGGCAATGTGGAATCGCTGCTGAACCAAATTCGACAGTATCAGGCACAGGCTGCGCAAGGCATCAATCTATCGCCAACCGCGCGGGTTGACGAAACAGCCGTTAACGGAGTCGGTTTTGCTGACGCCATAAAGGGCGCCCTTAATCAGGTTAACTCTGCACAGAGCAGTTCCCGCGCGATGCGCAATGCCTATGAGAGTGGAGAAGATATTCCATTGACAGATGTTGTGATGAGTATGCAAAAGTCATCGTTGGCCTTTGAAGCGACGCTTCAAATAAGAAACAAAGTTCTTAAAGCCTACGAAGACATTATGAACATGCCCGTTTAGAACGACGAATAAGAGATACTAGCGATGCCAACAACCTTAGCAAATCCGACAAATAGCAATTTGGCCCCAGCCGCAGCGGGCGCCGCCGCGCTGCCAGTGGGCCAACAATCTGTTCAAGGCCTTGATGCACCCGCGGGTGCAGCGATCTCTGGCGCATTTCCCAGCATCACCGAGGTTATGCGACAGCCGGCAGTGCGCAAGGCGATGCCTGCGATTATTGCCTTCCTGACGGTGGCCATGTTTTTGATTGCCTATTCCTTTATGCAAGATCCGATTTATCGCGCTGTCTATCCAGGGCTCTCGGAGTCTGATCGGCAGCTGGCATTTGAGGCCTTATCGGGCGCAGATTTTAAAGCGCGCATCGACAGTGCGTCGGGTGAATTAAAAGTGCCCGATGCCCGTTACCACGAAGCGCGTATGTTTCTTGCCTCGCGCGGATTGCCGCAAGAGGGCTCCGCCAGTGGCATGAGCAGCCTTGATGACGAGTCGTCAATGACCTCAAGCCAGTTTATGGAACAGGTTCGCTATGTTTCAGCAATGGAGCAAGAGCTCGCGCGCAGTATTACGCAAATCACCACCATACGCTCCGCAAGAGTGCATTTGGCCACACCAACGCAAAGCGTGTTTGTGCGCAACCGTACCCCTGCCAAAGCATCCGTGGTTGTCTCACCCTATCCTGGTCGACAAGTGTCTCCCTCTCAAGTGGAGGCCATTATTCATATGGTGTCGTCGAGCATTCCCTATCTCTCAATAGAAGATGTGGTGGTGGTTGATCAGCGCGGCAAATTGCTGACGGACGCCAATAATTTTGCCTCAATGCAGTTGAACACGGCTCAGTCAGAGCATAAACAGCGCCTAGAAGAAACCTATCGCAGCCGCATTGACGCACTGTTATCTCCGGTTGTTGGTGCAGGAAATGTTCGCTCAGAGGTCGACCTGAAAATCGACTTTACTGAGGAAGAGTCAACCTATGAAGAGTACGACGGCAATGATAACGGGCCGAAAGCGCGTTCCGAGGTTCTCTCTCTCGAACAAGATTCGTCACAGACTGCTGGCGGCATCCCCGGCGCCACGACCAACACGGTGCCTGCAGCTCCCACTAACGTGGTCAATGGCCAGCTCTCGGCAGCCGGCGGTGCAGACGGATTGCGCACCAGTAACAGCACAACAACCCGAAATTACGAGATGGATCGCGCAGTGCGTCACGTCAAGCGTCAGGGCGGTAATGTTGAGCGTATCTCTGTTGCAGTAGTTATAAATGAGCCCGCGGGCGTCACTAGCACCGTTGATGCCGACGGCACGGCAACAGAGTCCGCGGTCGTTTACAGCGATGCAGAGATTGAGCGGTTTACCGATCTGGTGAAGGGCGTTATTGGCTTCAACTTTGAGCGAGGCGACGTGGTAACCATCGTGTCTGCCAAGTTTGAGGAACCTGAAGTCATTGAAAGTCCCTTCGCGTGGTATGAAAACGCACAGGTTATCAGCGCCATTAAGAGCACTGGCGCGGCGCTTATCTTCTTGGTTATTTTGTTGGGTATCGTTATTCCTGTGATCAAAGCGTACTTGCCAGCAGTGGATGATAGTGCAGTTGCCGACAAACTTGATGCGCTTAAAGACGGCGAGTTGAGCGATGAAGAGTTGAGGATGATCGAGATGGGCGAAGGCGAGTCCCTCGAAGACATCAAAGCCAAGCTGCGACCGAAAAAATCCACCATATCTGCAGAGATGCTTGATACAGCCAATACATATGACGACAAAGTGGCTCTTATTCGACTGTTGGTTGCTGAAGACTCGGGTCGTGTTGCAAATGTATTGAAGAAGATGATTCGCCCAATTTAAGTTGGCGAGGAGATAGAAAATGGCAGAAAATCAAGCAAAACAGTCCGTTCCATTTGAAGAGCCGCCGATGTCGGAGGCGCTTCGCGACGAGCTAAGCCGTATGACCAGCACAGACCGTTCGGCAGTGATTATGCTGCTGTTGGGTGAACAGCAGGCCGCAGACATTATTCGCTACTTGAACCCGAGAGAAGTGCAGGCGCTAGGCTCGGCGATGGTGGGTGTTGCCGATTTATCCCAAGAAGCCGTTAACATCGTGCTTGACGAATTTGTCGCCACCATCAAGAAACAGACTAGTCTCGGCCTCGGGACGGGTGACTACGTGGAGAAAGTTCTCAACCGCGCCCTTGGTGCGGATAAGGCTGCCACGGTCCTTGGGCGCATTATGCCCGGCTCGTCGAGTAAGGGGCTTGAAATTTTGCGCTGGATGGATGCGCGATCAATCGCCGATATGATTCGCGAAGAGCACCCCCAGGTCGCAGCCATTATTCTTTCAGTACTCGAATACGACGTCGCCGCCGATGTGCTCAATTACCTGCCCGCAGAAAATCGCCCAGAGATTATGCAGCGTGTTGCCAGTTTAGAAACAGTGCAGCCATCCGCGATGGACGAACTAGAGGGCATCATGAAGCAACAGTTCTCGAGTAGTTCGTCAGCCAAGTCATCAAGCTTTGGCGGCGTGAGTACTGCGGCGAAGATCATGAACTTTATCAAGGTTGATCTTGAAACGGCCATTATGTCTGGTGTAGCAGGGCTTGACGAAGAGCTCGCCTTGAAGATTCAAGACAATATGTTTACCTTTGACAATCTGGCAGGTGTTGATAACCGAGCAATCCAAGTGCTTATGCGCAACATTGAGTCCGATATGTTGATGACGGCATTGAAAGGCGCTGATGAAGAAGTGCGCACGAAGTTTCTCGACAACATGTCGCAGCGCGCACGCATTATGTTCCTTGATGATATGGAGTCGAAAGGTCCTATCAGAATCACCGATGTGGAAGAGGCTCAGAAGACCATTATGCGTCTGGCAAGGGTACTCTCAGATGCAGGTGAGCTAGTACTAGCGGGTCGGGGAGATGACTTTGTCTAAGTCGGATCCGTCAGTCAGCTGGCGTCTCAACGAACTGATCGAAGCTGGGCACAAGGCCAAAGAATTCGCCACAGCTGATTGGTATCGCCACGACGAGCCGGTGCGCGATCATGGCTTCGAGCTGTGGGCGCCAAAAGTAATCGGCGGGCCGGTTGAGGATATTGCTGAAGAGGCACCGCTCGAGAATGCTATAGAGACCGTCCAAGCTGCGGAGCCAGAATTAGCCGCAGAACCTGCAACGGCTGAAGAAAGCGCCCCGCAAATTGACCAAGAAGCACTCGAGCAAGCGTGCAGTGACAGTTTTGATCAGGGTTATCAACAGGCAATGGAGGCCGCCGAGCTAAAATGGGCTGAAGCCCGCAAAGGGTTTATCGACTTAACCGACGCGTTGAACAAAGCACAAAGTGCACCCAATGAATTTTTCATGCCGCTTAAAAAGCTTGCCCTGCATATTGCTGAGCAGCTGGTTAGAGGCGAGTTGACCCTCTCTACGGCCGCACTAGAGCGTCTTGTCGATGAAGCTATAAACGACATAGAACAGCAGGGAGAGGGCCCTATTGTGGTGTTTTTAAATCCACTGGACCACGCCCGCTTCACTGCGCATTTGCGCAGTGAGCTTGATCATATAGATCTCCGTGTCGATGCGAGCCTGTCGCAGGGCAGCGTCAGAGTCACGATGGACGACAGCGCCACCGAAGACCTAATAGAAAATCGTTTAACTGCGATCGCAGACAGTTTGCTGGGGCTTAATGGCCTTACCAAGAAGTCATCCTCCGGCGCCCGAAGTACCAAAGACAAGATCAATCAAAAACGGGATTCCATAATTGAGGGTAGTGCGGAACTTGTTAACTCCTTTGACCCTGTAAACAGCCCTGAGCCAGTAAACAGCCCTGAGCCCACAGACAGCCCTGAGCCAATAGAAGGCCCAGAGCCACTTGAGGGCGAGCTCGAAAATGGCGCATCCTTCGATGACAATTCTGAGGAGCCGGAGCTCGATGCTTGATTTTGCCACTCAAGTCGATCTAGAGATCGCCAAACTCACGCTATCTGAACCGCTGATGAGCGGAAAATTAGTACGCGTTGTTGGCCTCACCCTTGAAGCAAAAGGTATTATCGCGCCGCTTGGTGCTCATTGCCGCGTCGAAAATATCGATATGGGCTCCTTTGTCGACGCCGAAGTGGTTGGTTTTAACGACGACACCCTGTATCTCATGCCCTTTTCCGAGCCCAACGGGATTGGCCCCGGAGCACGTGTTTGGGTTGTCTCTAAACACGCCAAAGCCTCCCTCGGCGAAGCCATGTTGGGGCGTGTTATTGACGGACTCGGCCAACCCCTCGACGGTGCCGGCCCCATCGCCTACAGCGAGCAGCTCGGCCTAGAAGGCCTAGCGATCAACCCAATGGAGCGAGGATCAATTACTAAAACCCTCGATACCGGTATCAAAGCCATCAACACCTGCCTAACCTTAGGGCAGGGCCAGCGCATCGGACTTGTGGCCGGATCAGGCGTAGGTAAGAGCGTGCTTTTGGGTATGTTGACCCGCAACACCGCAGCCGATGTCGTGATTATCGGACTTATCGGTGAGCGCGGTCGAGAAGTGCAAGAATTTATTCACAACACCCTCGGAGAAGACGGTCTTGCAAAAGCCGTTGTCATTGCTGCGCCAGCGAATATCTCCCCAGTACTAAGATTAAAAGCGACCTATCTGACCCATCTGGTTGCGGAGTATTTCCGCGACCGCGGCAAAAACGTTTTGATGCTCTGCGACAGCTTGACGCGAGTCGCCCATGCTCAGCGCGAAATTGGCTTAGCCATCGGTGAACCGCCGACAGCCAAAGGCTATCCGCCATCGGTATTTGCCATGCTGCCGCGCCTGATTGAGCGCGCCGGCGTTGGTCGCCACGGCCACGGCTCCATTACAGCGGTCTATACCGTCCTTGCTGAGGGCGATGACCGCTCTGACCCTATTGTCGATATTGCCCGGGCCTCTCTCGATGGCCAGGTTCTTTTGTCCCGCGCCCTTGCAGACGCAGCACACTATCCAGCGATTGACTTAGCCGGTTCCATCTCGCGGGTGATGCCAATGCTGGTGCCACCAGAAGTACTCAAGGCAGCGAATCGGTTCCGTCGTCTGTGGAGTCTCTACCAACAAAACGAGGACCTGATTCAAGTGGGTGCCTATGAAAGAGGGACCAACCCAGATCTCGATGAGGCGATTAAATTGCGCCCCAGCATGGAGGATTTGTTGCGCCAAATGAGCGATGTCAGTGTTCCAATCTATGAAAGTCAGGCCGCGATCCTTCGCATAACTGCACAGGTGAAAAATTGAAAACAGTATGGTCAGTTCTAGTCCTCAAAGCTGAGCACGCTGTGCGCGACGCTCAAGCAAGCCAAGCAAGTTTAAATCAGCGCCTTGAGCGCGCCTTGCTGCAGAGCGAAAAAATTGATGTTCTACTTGCCGACTATGCAGCACAGTTAAGCGCGGTTCAGCAGCGTGATCACAGCTCCAGCGAAGTCAGCAATTACAGCCACTTTATTATTCAGCTACAAACATTGAAAAGCCGTGCCCAACGCGAAGTGCGTCAATTAGAGATAGAGCTACAGCTTGGCCGACAGATACTGGCTGCTGCTGATCGAGAGCTTTTAAAAGCCGAGCAACTCTGCGCCAGAGCAGAAGAAAAACAGGCGCGCGAGCGGACTTCTCGAGAAGCTCGCGAATTTGACGCCCAAGCGATTCAGCAACACAATTTTCGCGCACGCGCGCTGTAACAACGCTTTTATAGAAGAACAAAAGTGCCTTCGAGGGCACGTGAGCGGTTTTTGGCATACCTCTTGCAACATCCCTTAGCAAGAAGACCATTGCGCAGGAAAAATGATAAAAATGATAGATGCAAAAAATCTCATGTTAGACCTCGGCCGTGACCCTACAGCCCGTAATGACGGGCTTAGCATCACATCGCCGACGAAAGCAAGTGACTCGCTGCAGAGCTTCTCCGGTGTTTTTAAAAATACCATGGCAGAAGTTGAAGTGGCCAAAAGCGGCAATAGTTTGCCGGTTAGCGGCAGCGATCTTGCTGACAGCGGTGATCCTGGGGCGCGGCTGCCTCTGCCATTGCTCAGTCGAACCCTTCAGGGCGGTACGTCGCTGGTTGTCGGGGGTGCAGAGCCCACAGAAGCTAGCCTACTCGCTTTTGCGCAGTCTCAAGGTATCGATCTTCGCGCCCTTGGTATTGAAATATTGCAAAAGGCGCCAGACGACCTCGCCGTC